>Ga0114909_1000266_pt1 | contig 40194 bp, 49 predicted proteins | sample MalvireepMed_906_FD_87290 | JGI IMG/M metagenome (GOLD analysis project Ga0114909, IMG submission 87290) | Marine viral communities from the Global Malaspina Expedition - Malaspina viral metaG DeepMed_906 | ecosystem: Environmental > Aquatic > Marine > Oceanic | place: Mediterranean Sea...
CCCTAGTGATACGCGTTTAAAATATGTAGAAAATTTTTATCACGCAATATCTACCTTTAAAATTTCATTACCTACGCCAATTATGGCTGGTGTTCGTACACCAACACGTCAATTCTCTTCGTGTGTGCTTATTGAATGTGGTGATAGCTTAGACTCTATCAATGCCACTTCTAGTGCCATCGTTAAGTATGTGTCTCAACGTGCAGGCATAGGTGTCAACGCAGGTAGAATACGTGCATTAGGTAGCAGCATACGAAATGGTGAAGCTTTTCATACCGGTTGTATTCCTTTTTATAAGCACTTCCAAACGGCTGTAAAAAGTTGTTCACAAGGTGGTGTACGTGGTGGCGCAGCGACTCTGTTCTACCCATTATGGCACTTAGAAGTTGAAAGTTTATTAGTTTTAAAGAACAACCGTGGTGTTGAAGAAAACCGTGTTCGTCATTTAGATTATGGTGTGCAATTTAATAAAGTAATGTATCAACGTCTAATCCAAGGTGGTTTTATTACCTTGTTCAGCCCAAGTGATGTACCTGGGCTTTATGATGCATTTTTCGAAGACCAAGATAAGTTTGAACAACTCTACGTGCAATACGAAAACGATGAAACAATTCGTAAAAAACGTATTAAAGCGATTGAGTTATTCACTTTGTTTGCTCAGGAACGTGCCAGTACGGGTCGTATCTATTTGCAAAACGTTGATCACTGTAATACCCATAGTCCATTCGAACCAACCAAAGCTGCTATTCGTCAAAGTAATTTATGTTTAGAAATTGCCTTACCGACTAAGCCAATGAATGATATTAATGATGAAAACGGTGAGATTGCATTATGTACGCTTTCAGCATTTAACTTAGGTGCTATTGATTCATTAGACGAACTTGAAGGTTTAGCTGATTTAGCCGTTCGTGCGTTAGATTGTTTACTAGATTATCAAGATTACCCTATTGCAGCTGCACAAAGTGCCAGCATGGCACGTAGAACATTAGGCATAGGGGTAATTAACTATGCATATTACCTTGCTAAAAATGGCCTATATTATTCAAATGGTAGTGCAAATAATTTAACCCATCGTACATTTGAAGCGATTCAGTTCTATTTATTAAAAGCGTCAAATGAATTAGCCAAAGAACAAGGTGCTTGCCCTAAATTTGATGAAACTCGATTAAGCCAAGGTATTTTACCTATTGATACTTATAAAAAGAGTATTGATGATATTACTGGTGAGCCATTGCATTTAGATTGGGAATCATTAAGAGCAAGTATTAAAAAGCACGGTGTTAGAAACTCAACCGTTTCTGCCTTGATGCCTTCTGAGACTTCTTCACAAATATCGAATGCAACAAATGGTATTGAACCCCCACGTGGTTTAATCAGTATTAAAGCCAGTAAAGATGGCATACTGAAACAAGTAGTACCTGAGTATGAGAAACTTAAAGATAATTATGAATTATTATGGAATATTCCTGATAATCAAGGTTATTTAGAGTTAATTGGCATTATGCAAAAGTTTGTCGATCAGACAATCTCTGCAAATACGAATTATGATCCATCTAAGTTTGACGGCGGGAAAGTACCGGTAAAACAAATTCTAAAAGACATCTTAACGGCTTATAAACTTGGTGTTAAGACCATGTATTATCACAATACCCGTGATGGCGCGAGTGATGATGTTGAAGTAGAAGATGATGGCTGTGCTGGTGGCGCATGTAAAATATAATTTTACCGTCTAAATCAAGTAATCACTAATCAACTGATAATTAACAAATAAGAAGAGCCTAGCAAAGTACTAGGCTCTGATGACAGCACATCTCGTCATAAATATGCGCTGTTCCTAAAGGAATTAAACACATGACGTACACTACTTTCAATCAAACCCCAAATAATGCCCTGTTAGAGCCGATGTTTTTAGGCAATAGTGTTAATGTTTCTCGCTACGATCAGCAACGTTATATGGCATTTGAAAAGTTAATTGAAAAACAACTTTCGTTTTTTTGGCGACCTGAAGAAGTTGATGTATCAAAAGATAGAGCTGATTGGCAAAGTTTAACTAGCTCTGAAAAGCACATATTTATTTCTAACCTAAAGTACCAAACGTTATTAGACTCGATGGCCGCGCGATCGGTTAATGCTGTGCTATTACCTTTAGTTTCTTTACCTGAAGTTGAGACTTGGGTAGAAACATGGGCATTTAGTGAAACAATCCATTCACGTTCTTATACACATATTCTGCGTAACTTATTCACCGAACCTGGTGAAGTATTTGATGATATTATTGTTAATCCTGCAATTTTAAAACGCGCTACTAGTATTGCTAAATATTTTGATGAAGTAATTCTCACCACGCAATTATTGCAGTCACAAGGTGAAGGTAGTTATGAGATTGAAGGAAAAACCATTGAGGTTAGCACTAGAAAGCTAAAAGAGCGTTTATACTTGGCAGTTTGTTCAGTTAATGCCTTAGAAGCGATTCGTTTCTATGTTAGCTTCGCTTGTTCATTCGCTTTTGCCGAACGTGAGCTGCTCGAAGGTAACGCTAAAATCATTAAGCTTATTGCCCGTGATGAAGCATTGCACTTAACTGGCACACAGCATATTTTGAATAACTGGATGTCAGGAAAAGATGACCCTGAGATGAAAGTCATCAGTGAAGAAATGCGTGATGAAGGTTTACAAATTTTCCTTGATGTTGTTGATCAAGAAAAAGAATGGGCGCAATACTTATTCAAAGATGGTTCAATGATCGGACTTAATGCTGAAATACTAAATCAATACATTGAGTACATTTCAAATCAACGCTTAACGGCGATTGGATTTGATGCACCATTCAAAATAAAAAGTAACCCGTTACCATGGATGAACGCATACTTAGTGAGTGATAACGTGCAAGTAGCTCCACAAGAGACTGAAATATCAAGTTATTTAGTTGGACAAGTCGATTCATCTGTCGATGCTGATGATTTTGATGATTTCGACCTTTAATAACCGTTAATCACAGCAGATATTGTTTCTTTGCCTCTTTTCATACAAAATTTTAGCCGAAACCTTTTAGGTAGATATTGTTAAGTGAATGTACTCACAATGAAAACTAGGCCAAACAGTGAAATTCAAGCGAGTTTATCTGCTGATAAACTCAACCAAGCTCCAGAGCTGTCTGCTGACCTTTCACCTAAAATTACAGTACAAGGTAAACAAGTTTGCTTTAATAATAAAAAGCAAACTTTACTTGAATGCCTAGAAGAAAACGCAGTAGAAGTTCACTATCACTGTCGTGATGGATTTTGCGGTGCATGCCGCGTCAAACTAACCGCCGGTGAAATCAGTTACCCACAAGGTGAGCCACTCGCATTTATTGGTGAAAATGAAATCTTGCCGTGTTGTTGTGTACCAGTTACCAATATTAGTCTAGAAATAGATGAATAATCTACGTTAGTTAACCAACTTAAATCAAAGTAATAAACGAAAAACTCCCCAAGGATAATTTATCTTGATTATCCTTGGGGAGTTTTTTTGTTGTACTAATGCTTTTAGATTCTTAGCAATAAATTGGCTTTACTCTATCTAGTAAAGCTAAATCTAATGTCGACAACTTCCCTAGTTTTAGCCAGTCAATTAAGGTTTGCGTTAACACTTCATCACTATGCTGATTGATTGAACGTGATAACAGTTTATTTTGTAGCATTTCTACCTGTACTGCCATACGCTGCGCTGAATACTCTTCAGGGGATGAGACTTCAGCTAGTATTTCTAATACTAGCGTTTTATCCGCTCGCTCCTTGTTTTCAACAGGTACTGGTAAAGTAACGTGTTCTACTAACTGTTTTTGCCAACTTTTGGACAAAGCAATATAGTGTGACGTTTGCTGTAACTGACTGATATCAAAATTTTCTGATGCGATTATAGACAATAAGCTAAACAAATTAATCCATGCTTGTTTCTGCTGGTTTTCTACGGCACTACTTAGAGACAGATCCAATTGTTTTAGAAAATTTTCAACCTGTACTGCTATTGATTTAATCACGGGTTTATTTGCAATAACATCGGACAGTAAAGTCTGCGTGCCTTGTTGTACTCGTTTAATCGTAGTGATGGTATCTGATAAGTCTGTTTCGGCAAGTTCTAGCTGCTGTTTTAATAGCGCTAACTGCTGAGAAAAGTTACTTTCCTGTTTAGATTGCTCTTCCTGTAGTGCATTCTTCTCTTGTTGACGTTTAGCAAATATTTCATCATTAATGCTTCTAAAGCTTTTCCATAATCTAGCTTCTTGATTATTCCCCGCAAAGCCAACCGCTCTCCATGCTTGTTGTAATTTTTTAATTTCACCAATAGCGTGAAAGACATCATCGGAATTTTTAAGTGCTTCAGCTTTATTGATTAGTGCTTTTTTATCACTAACATTTGCTTGATGAAATTCACTGATGGCGTTTTTTATTGGCTGTAATGCATCTTTAAACTGTATTTGTAGTTTTTTATAATGCTCTCTATCCACTTCACCAGCGCCCTGCCATTGATGTTGAAGCTTGTTCAGCTGAGCATCAATAGATTTGAAATCAACAGTTTTCTCGTTTTCCATCTCGTTTAATGATGCTAACAACTGCTTAGCACTCGCTAAAATTGTTTCTCTATTAGTTAAGTGTAATGCTCGTAATTTGTCTTGCTCAGCATAAAACAATCTGCATGGAGCGAAGGCCTGTTCGCAGGCTTGGTTAAACTGCTCATTCAGTTGCTGTTCAACCTCATCATCAGCATGTCCTAATGAGTTCCAAGTTTTACGGAACTGTTTTACTTTGTTTGCCTGTTCATTTGGATTATCCAGTGGCGTAGTCACTAATTCTTGAACTTCATCAAGCAATTCTTTTTTACGTGGCGTTGCAATATAGTGTTCCCAGTCACTTAATTCTTTAAGTTTTTCATCTACATTATCAAAGTCACGTTGTAGTTGTTGTTGCTGTGAAGTGGAGAGTAACGGAAAGCTTTGCTTTACTCCTGAAAACAAACCAAAACAAACCTTATATTTACCTTGTTCAGTTAAGCGTTTAATGTCGTGCAATTTTTTCTTTTGTTGAAAGAAAACATTTTTCTGCTCTGTCTGTAAAAGTTTTAGACCTGTCTTCCATAAACTGGCTATTTGTTGCTGAGCTTCTTTAATAGATTTGGGTAACATACCATTAGTTTTCTTTTCTATTGCATGCCAATCCACTAACCATTGGTTATATACATGTAACCGTTCATTGAGTTGAGTTAAGTTTTCAGGCAATGGTAATTGCGACACACTTGAAATGAGTGACGTTGCTTGGCTGACAGATTCGGCAATTTCACCTAACTGCCCCAACTTGGTTGATAGTTGTTGTATTTGTTCAATGAAAACTAACTTTTCTTGCTCATTTAAAACACTGGCATTAACCTTTTCAGATAGATTACTTAATGCCAAATCGAATTGCGTTTCATCGAGGGCTTCGTTTTTAAATACCGCCGTAGTTAGTAATTGGTTTTGTTCAAAGATTGCTTGGCTAAACTCAACTTTCGCTTGCTGCTTATCATAAGTCAGCTTATCGGCAATTTTCTGTTGTTCGAAGGCTTCAAATTTACTTGCAAAAAGTTTGGTTAATTGTTCATTGATGCTGTCAAATTTAAGCGTAAGTAACTTTTGCTGTTCAGCCGATAAACAGTCAAAGTCAACTTGAATTGCTTGCCATTCATCATCCAAAACTTTCTTCTTCGTCTGAAAGATACTGTAATCAAGGTTATCTTTTAACGCCAACAGCTTAGATAAGATGAGTTGTGCTTTATTAGTCAACTGTACGGGTTTTTGCTCTATCTGATGAATTTCGTTAAGTCGACTATTTATTTGAGCATGTACTTGTTCGTTACAAGCTTTTTTAGCAAGCTTCTCTAATAACTTCAGCTCATCAACTTTCGCTAACAAATACATTTGCACTGATTCAATTTGCTTTTGATTAAACGTATTAATTAAAAACTGGCTATTACTTTTCTTTTTATTACCGGCATGTTTATTTTTACGCTCACTCACTTGCTCAAACAAGGCAATGACCAAATCACTGTCTGTTTCGTGTGATAAACAATGCTCTAGTAATGACAAACTTGTATTCTTACTCGCTAAAAAGTCTTGCTTTTGTTTTGCTGCTAACTTAATAGCATGTTGATCTGTCAGTATTTCTTCAATCTGTTTAAACGAGTAATCTCTTACTTTTTCAGATGTATTGTTAATTGATGTTTGCACAAAAATATCAAAATCATTTAGCTTTATTAATGCTGCACGACGGACTAAGTCGCTGTCATCCTCGTTAACTATCGATGCAAGAATATCGCAATGCTCATTATTCTTAAGCTCTAGTTCATCGTGAATTGCTGTAATTCGAATCGTACTATCTTGGTGTTGCCAGCTTGGTTTTTTTTTAAATAAAGATGAGAAAATCATGTTGTTAATCGCATTAAAAGGTAAGAGGATAAATGTTTTTATTCGGTCTACAGAGGTTAAAGTTGATCATTACTAAAATAAGCAATATCTGCTGCGCTAGGTTTAACACAAGGTGTTATTTCTTTAGTTGCATTATCATCAACTTTATTACTGGAAAATTCAGCTTTTAACTGGCGTTTATTTTTTTCTACAATTTGACCGTCGCTACCAATACTTAACATCTCATCGCTGTTTTCATGAGCTGCTTGGTAAGCCATAATAAGTTGCAAAGCTGTAGCACGCTGTGCTTGATCTACTACAGTTCCTTCTGGCCATTTACCCGTTTCAGCCGCACTTTTTAAACGTATATACATGTCATGAGACATGTTATTAATTGTGTTGTGTAAATCCATAGAAATTGCCTACGTTAAATATAAGATGTCAAAAGAATTAACAAGTGAGAGTCACTAGCCTTTAGGTTTTATGCTTGTATTTTGAAAAGAGTAACATAATACGAATAATTATATAAAGAATAAAGCCAATAACAGTGCTCGCCATTGCTGCATTATGCTGCCATGTTCCTGGCATGACATTATCCCAAAACATAAATAGAAAACCGCCACAAAACAATAGCATGGCTATAAAAGAGAAATTCATTAATCGTTGCGCTTGCTTGATACGATCAACCTTAGCTAGGGATTCCAACTTCTCTTTATCAAGCTCTGTTAATGCTGCATTGCAATGAGAACATTGCTTTGCTTTATCAGATATTTTTTTCTTACAACTTGGGCAATTTATTACAGCCATTGGTTTACTCATGCTTTAAAGTGGAGTGAAGCTAGACAACTAATATAAGTTTCCTTATACAGCGTCTTATTCTATTGGCGATAGTATACCTGACATAAATAGCGATTTCACTAATGCTAGCTGTTAGAAAACAGACAAATATCGATTTTAAACGTCTGATTTACACTTCATATATGCTGCAATAAGTAATGAAAATTAACCTTAGTAATTAATGCTCTTTATCAATACAAAAAAAGCGCTAGTTCATGGCACGAACTAACGCTTTTATTTAATAATAATTTAGCTTATCTGGGTAGTTAATATATTTTACTTTGTAAGATTCTCATCAAGAAAATCGACAACTTTATTCATATAGGCTTTTTGATTATCTGGGTTATAAAAGCCGTGGCCTTCCTTATCAACTGCAAACCACTCATAAGGCTTATCTGCTTTATCTAAGGCTTCACGTAAATTTTCAGCATGCTCAAATGGCGCTCGCTCATCATCTTCTCCATGAGCTAATAACAACGGTGCTTGTATTTTATTTACATAATTAACAGGAGACATGCCTTTTAATGCCTGCTCATTGGTGCCTAATACATCTTTTAGGTAACTCATACCTGAAAGGCGTTTTCTTATATCACCTTCATCAAACATCAATTCAAGATCATAAATACCAGCATTGGCAATGGCACATTTGTAAGTGTCTGGGTAGACAGCTAAGCTCTGAACTGCAGAATAAGCACCAAAGCTTGCTCCCATTATACAGGCATTGCCGAGTTCAGCTTTGTTTTGTTTAACTAACCATAAATATCCATCTAAAATATCTTGCTGTATTATTGAACCCCAAACTTTATGACCGGAAACTTCAAAATTTCGACCATAGCCTCCAGACCCCCTATAATTAACCTGAAGAACAGAATAACCATTAAGGGCTAAATATTGTACCTCTGCATCAAATGACCAAGAGTCCCTTATACCGTGAGGACCGCCGTGAACCAAAACGACAACCGGTGCAATTGCTCCATCTTGAATATCTTTCGCTGGAGTAAAATAGCCATGAATTTTCTGACCATCTGAGGCATTGAATTGAATTGGTTCAACGGGCGAAAAATCGCTGCGCTTAAATTTAGGTTTAAATTTAAATAGAAAGTCTACCTTATTTTCTTTCTTGTCAAAAAGGTAAAGACTTCCTGCATCAATGTCCGAGGAAACTAAAACTACATAGTAATTTCCATCCTTTGTTTTACTGGTGATTGAAACTTTATTCTGTGGAAAGGTTTGTAATAATTCTTTAAATATTTTTGCTTCTTCAACTTTTTTATTCAAGATAAGGTAAGAAGGATAGTTTTCATCCACTCTGATTGCATAAGCTGAACGACCATCGGTAGTCATTTCGACATCTGAAATATCTACAGAAGAATCAGAATATACATGCTTATAAGAATAATCTGATAAGTTGAGTTTAAAAATACCGTCTAAATCTTGTCGGAAGTTATCTATGGTATATAAATATTTGCCCGTAGCATCTACTGATAACGGATAAACTGAATCACCTACAGTATCTTTAGCTAGCTTTTTCCAACCATCTTCATTTTTTATGTATAACTGTCTTTCATTGTGTTTATCTGTGCCAACTAATGCTCTAACTTTGCCATTTTTATCTGATACAAAACGGCTAAAAGAGACAGGTGAAGTACCTTGTTTCCTTTTAAGAATTCCAGTGTACACATTTAGTTTATATACTGACGCCAACCGTTCAGCAGTATTACTCATCGGGGTAGAGCTGATTAATATGTATTTTTCATCTTCAGGTAATACATCAATGATTTCTCCCCAACCGAAAGTCGATTTCTTTTTTTTAATATGACTACCTGTTTGCGCCTCTCCTGCTCGGTGTCCATATATCATTTTACCTTTTTTACCATCTTTATTAATGGCGAACAGTTCACCATAAGATGAAGGTGCTTCGCTTGAAGGAGAGCGCCGAACAAGTTCTATCACGACTCGTTCATTATTAACCCAATGATAATCGCCAACTTCTTCATGACCAGAAAAGTTGGCAAACCCTACAGGTTTGAATTTCGAGCGGTCTAAGAAAACAAGCCCCATTTTTCCTTGAATTTGCGCAGCAACGGCCAGATGTTTGCCATCTGGAGATATTTTAGCGTTTTTGTATTCGGCATAATTAAACAAATTACCCCAGTTTTTAGTTTGACTCTTTGCCAAGCCGTCTGCACAATTAAGCAGTGTTACTAGCAAAAATAATATGATGGTTACATTTCTTCTCATGTTTAAATCCCTTTAAGTTCCCTGTGTAATAGTCGTTATTAGATACATAACTGACTAAATGATCGTCATATCTTAACAATAAAAGCGAATAATTACAGGGTAACCTCATTAAAAGCAAAGAAATTATGTATATTTTGACTTGAGGAAAGTTCATAGAAGGAGCCTTTTTTTACACCGTTTGATTAATCTTTGTTAGCCTGCTCTTCCCGAATACTAAGCAAACGACTAACGAACTTTTCTGCCCAATCATCAAGTAGATTTTGCACAGCTTTCATATTATCTATACCCGAATTTGCGATGGTGGTATCAACATACTTTGTACTAATTGCGGCTAAGATCCGTTGTCGCCTCAAACCTTGTAAAAACTCTATCTCAAGGGATACTTTGGTGGTTACATCTTGCTTATCTGCAATTTGCAGATAAGCATAGTTTCCGGCATTAACTACAATACGAAAAGGAACAAAATCCAAAGGTGATAGCTCTGGGCTTTCAAATTTCACCCCTGATAAGGCACCACGAATGGTGATTGTCTGTGGTCCGACTCGATCGACAACCTGATAATTATTAGCCGTTAATTTAGTTGTGAGCTGCTTATTAAGATACATTGATAACTCATCAAGTTGCTCTGTTGTGAACTTAGCGTCTACGCCTGGTGTTATCCACATTTCAAAAGGGATTAACTTTATTTTATCCATATTAGCAATGGTGGTAATACTAAAGTTTTCAGCCTTGTATACTTTTGTATAATCGGGGTCAACAACATCAACGAAACTATCATAATTTTTCAGGAAACCTGATTTTTGCTGATCGGTTATATTAATACAACCACTGGTAAGTGTTGCCAAAAGACAAACTATAAATATCGATAACACTTTCTTAAACATTATTTTTCTCAACTAACCTACATTTTTTGGCATAATACATTATCCATGTGGCAATAACGCAGCAGATTACGCCAAACGGTGTGCTGTAAAAGACAACTCATGTTTGGATAGCGCAATATAACTAACAAGTACTATAAATAGCTATTAACAGCCATTTATCAAAAAATTACAGATTAAAATCTTTTTAAGTAATCTATGAATCAAACAACACTATTAACTATTCCTCGCTTAATTTCGCAAGTGCTATCAGTGTACGATATTGACGCTGAAGACATTTTTAAACAAGCAAAGATAGACATTACTAATAATGATAACAACCGAATTTCAATGGTTGATATGTTCAACCTATGGCAAATCGCTGTTCAGGCAACAAATAATCCAAATTTAGGGATAGTGGCAGCTTCATTATTTCAACCGGCTTACCTAAAAGGTATTGGTTTAGCATGGATGGCCAGTGAAAATCTTGAAGCAGGATTACGTCGATTTATCAATAATAGCCAACTTATTAATACTGTGATGCGAGTGGAAATCATTGAACAGGGTGATGAACTCCTTATTCAGTATAAAGGTCGTTTAGCAGATCAAGATAAAGTTAAAGGTCATCGCTGCGCCATTGAGTTAGGGGTTGGTTTCTTCCTAAAAATGTTTCGTCTAGCCAGCGGAAAATCTATTCCAGCGACAGGTGTTTATTTTACTTTTGACGTTGATGATAATAACAAAGCTTATCAAGATTTTTTTCAATGCCCTGTACATGGCAATCAAAACGTAAATGGTATTTCATTTTCAAAATCACTATTGACCGAAACCTTACCAACCTATGACAGTGAGTTAGTAGAGTTAAATGAAACACTGATAAACAAGCATATAAGTACCCTCAATAAAGGTGATACGAGTACAAAAGTTATTAAAATCATTCATGAGTTATTGCCAAGTGGTTGCCCGGGTGAAGAAGTAGTCGCCTTTAGATTACATATGAGTAAGCGCACTTTGCAGCGGAAACTAAAGGCTGAAGCTCAGTCATTTTTAGCTATATTGACTAATGTCAGAATAATACTTGCCAAGCAACTCTTAACCGTAAATGAGCACTCTATTACTGAGATATCTTATCAACTTGGTTATAGCTCACCGAGCACATTCGCTAGAGCCTTTAAAAAACAAACGGCATTATCTCCTGCTGAATATAAAGATAGTAAAATGGGATAAAATGACATTACCCCATTACCTTTGGTTATTCTTTTTTTCTTAAATCATTTTTTAATTGGCTTCGTCAAAAACATCATATACGTCTAAAAGTCACACTAGCCTGGGTAAATAACATCGTTGTTGGTCCTTCAAAACCAGAATCCGTTGCCAAGCTAAAATACAAAGTGCCTTTATCCCCTGTTGTAATAATAAAAGGCTTTTCTATAACTTTAGAATCAAAATGCTTCAAATCAAATAGTTCACTACTCGGGTCACAATCGGCTAAAGTATCAGAGCCAATATCACCTAAATTAATGCCATTGTCACCTTCTGATGCATTGTTACCTATATCAATATTTAAGCGATAATGGTCATCATTATCTACAGTAATCTGCACCGGTTTTGCTATTGATAGACCAGTTTTAATTGTTACGGCATGCGGTGCTCCACCAATGCCAAAACAAATGTTATTAACATTTGTGGCAATGCTCGCTTTAAAATCGACACGGTAGGCTGTATTCGGAGCTAATCCTTTAATTGGTTGATGTAATAACATACCAGTGTCATCACTTCGATTATATGAGGATAATAGGTGTCCCGTTACCTCACCTCCTTGCTCTAGCAATACTTGTGTAAGTGGTTCGTCAGTTAATTGCCATTCAAACTCTCTGCCAATAGGATAGTCAAAAAATAAGGCGGATATATCAGTTTGTGGTACAGAAAAATCGATTGATTGACTAAAACCTTCTACTGATTTCTCCGATTGCTTAAAGTTAACCGTCGCTTTAGTAAAATAGAGACTTGTCGGGCCTTCAAATCCCGAGTCCGTTAATAGCGTTAACCACAACTCTCCATTTTCGTCCGCCGTGACCTCAAAAGCATTAGTGTTATTATCATAATTTTTTAAACTATATATTTCACTTGTTGGATCACAGTCGACTAAGCTTGCTATACCAATATCACCAAGTGCTTGGCCATCTAATCCTCCTTGAATTTGCTGCCCAACATCCAAATTTAGGCGGTAAGTATTGTCAAAATCTAATGATGCACTTGGCTTATTAACTGACAGGCTTGCTTTTATAGTCACAGCGTGAGGTGCGCCGCCCATACCAACACATTGATCATTAACATTACTGGCTATTTGTATATCAAAATAAGCTTGATAATGACTATTCGGCATTAAACCCGATATTTTACGCGTGATATACATTTGCGTATCATCACTACGGTTATACGAATGTAAATAATGGCCTTTAGCGATATCACCAGAAGCTAAAGTAAACTCTTTATTCTCTTCACCCGTAAGTTGCCATTGCTGCTCCTCACCAACAGGATAATCGGCAAAACCAATATGCCACTTCCTTGCTGTTGAGCTTAAGTCATATGAAACAGTATCAATATAGGTTATATCATCTTCATCATTACAACCAATTAATAAAAAGCTAGCTGTAGCAATTGTGGCTATTTTCACAATGGCTAATTTCTGAATTGATTTCATTATGGTTCTTTTCATTAAATCTACCTTTCTCTAACATTAGGGATATAAATTGAAAGTGAAAATTAAAAGAAAAAAGGAGATGATGCGCAACATCTGGCGCCAGTGTATGTGCAATTTGTGACACTGTGTTATGAAAGCGTAAACTACAGACAAAAAAAATACCGTTAGCTTATATCTGTGGATATAAAGCAACGGTATTTATATTTGAAAAATGTTTACTGCCAAAAAATAATAAAGTTTATTGGTTACTTATTATTGGTTTCAGTTTGTTGACCATCAGCGTTAGCATTTTTTTCTATACGCTCTTCCCAAAATGTCGCATTCGTAATACCAAGCTTTTTCGGATCAAAGGTATAACTTTTAACACCCGATTTTTGCTGCGCTTCATAATCTTTAAGTGCCTTTATTGCAGGCTTTGCCATAAAGAAGATGATGATGATACCAATAATATTAAGCCATGCCATTAACCCTACACCAATATCACCTAGTCCCCATGCGGCACTGGGCTGCGCTACGGTACCATAAAAAACTGCAGCCATAAGAATAACTTTTAGTACAAATCTTAATGCAGGTATTTTGATGGTTCTATTAATATATGAAACGTTATTTTCAGCAATGAAGTAATAGGCAAGTACGGTGGTAAAAGCAAAGAAAAATAATGCAATGGCAATGAATGGTTTACCGAAACCAGTTAACACACTATCGACAGCATATTGAGTGAATGCAGGACCACTTATGACTACATCAGCAGCAAGGTTTTGTACGATAAAAGTACTGCTACCTTCTGGCATAACATTGTAAGACTGAGTAATTAGAATCATAAATGCGGTAGCTGAACAAACAAATAAAGTATCAATATAAACAGAAAATGCTTGGACTAGACCTTGCTGTGCAGGATGCTCAACTTCTGCAGCAGCTGCTGCATGAGGTCCGGTACCCTGACCTGCTTCATTTGAATAAACACCACGTTTTACGCCCCAACCAATCGCAGCGCCAAACCCGGCCATAGGTGTAAAAGCATCGGCGATTATCGACATGAAAATGCTGGGTAAAATATCAATATGTAAAGCGATAATAACACAAGCGATAATGATATAAGCTAATGCCATAAACGGCACAACAACTTGGGTAAAATTAGCAATCCGTTTTACACCACCAAAAATGATAAAACCTAAAATCAAGACAATAAAGGTAGCTGCGTAGACTTTAGTTAACGCAAGATCTCCTAAAAATGATGATACTGTGCCACCGTTACCAAAAACATTAACCAATGAATCGCCAATACCGTTAGACTGAACAACAGGTAATAACACACCACAAGCTACTATCGTTGCAATAGCAAATATCCACGCATACCATTTTTGTCCCATGGCTTTTTCAATATAATAGGCTGGGCCACCACGGTAAATACCATCTTCTTCTTCTTTGTAAATTTGCGCGTTGGTTGATTCAATATACGCAGTAGCAGCGCCAAAAAATGCTACTATCCACATCCAAAACACAGCGCCTGGACCACCAAAACCGATGGCAGCCGCTACACCCGCAATATTACCGGTACCAACACGACCTGATAACGAAACAGCTAGTGCTTGAAATGAAGAAATACCTTGCTCTGAGCTTTTACCTGAAAGTAATAAGCGAAACATTTCTTTAAAGTGACGTATTTGTACAAAACGTGTTAATACGGTGAAAAATAAACCTGTTCCTAAGCACAAGTAGATGAGCGCGGGGCTCCAAATGATACCGTTGATACTGTTGACAAGATCTTGCACAGTTAACTCCTATGATTTTTATTATTTTGTTGAGAACGTTTAAATTCTGTTTTATAAATTTCTTAAAATATGGTTGAACAAATCAACCTTAAACACTTCCTTAGATAAACAAAAGGCGAATCTATTAAAATTCGCCTTTGTTCTATGCATTACTAACTATCGTAGGTCATCTACCATATGGTAAACACCTGTTAAAAAATCGCGACCTAACAAGCTACTGCGCTCATCAGACCAACCCACACTATAGTCAGGTAACAAGTCATTGTCCTTGAACGGCATTTCAATGGTATATGCCAAACATTTAAATTGATTACCTACCCAGTTAGTGCCAACCGTTGGGTTAGCTTTTCCTGGTTCATCTTTATCATAACCACGATCATCTTGGAATTCCGGCGTGATGGCAATCATAATTTCTTTAAACTTATCTTCTAAAGCTTTATGACGAGCATCATAAGCGACAACACCTTCACAACCGGCAACAAAATTAACTGGGAGTGCTTCATCACCATGAACATCAAGGAACATATCGACACCCACTTCAAACATTTTTTCACGTACAAGGAAAACTTCTGGGCTGCGCTCCATGGTCGGTTCTAACCATTCACGATTTAAGTTTGCACCACAAGCATTGGTACGTAAATGTCCACGCACACTGCCATCTGGATTCATGTTAGGCACAATATAAAAAACTGCTTTATTCAGTAAAGCACGAGCAACACCATCATCTTCATCAAGTAATCGATCTAACATCCCCTCTACAAACCATTCCGCCATGGTTTCACCTGGATGTTGACGTGCAGTAATCCATACGTTTCGCTTACCTTCGCCTTCTTCACCGATTTTTAATAAAGTCATATCACGACCATCAAGTGTTTGGCCTAATACTTGTAATTGACAATCAAGATGCATTTGAGCGTTATGCACTAAATCTTGGTGACGTTCGTAACTATATGGTGCGAAATAGGCAAAATAAACTGAGTCGTACTCAGGGGTTAAGGTAATGGTAAGTTTGTCACCATCATATTGGGTCGGTACACGGAACCAATGCTCACGGTCATAAGAAGCAACAGCTTGATAGTCTTCCCAGCCTTCTACGTAAGCAGCTTTACCAGCATTATTTAAATGCATGACATGTTCTTGACGCTCGCCATTAGCACCTGTATCGGTTTGCAGTTTAAAATGAAACCATTGGTAAAACTCTGATTCATTATCATGTTTTATTTCGAGTTGAATGTTGCTTGCGTCTGTAGCGTCAATAACACGAATGTTACCGCTATCAAAATTGTCAGTAATTTGCATAGTGCTCTGTCTTATTTGGTTAGCGTTTATTAGCTGTATAACTAATAAACATAAAGCGAATAAATGAAAGCAATAGTGTACACAAACAACGCCAAGATCACTATCTGTGTTTAGCACTACTCCCAAAAGTTTAAGCTAAGCCCATAACTAGAGCATAAATGTCCATTTATCTTTACTTACAAAGCTTAAAAATTCAGCGATAAACTATCACAATAATAACTTGATCTAGATCAAACTTTGGATTATTGTAATTTCTGTAATAACAGAAATTACAATAATCCAAAACAAAGGTATTGTTTATGAAATTAACAACTAGCATGGAAAAGTTTATTGTGCACTGGGGAGAGATGGGTTCTCGTTGGGGAGTTAATCGCACCGTTGCACAAATATTTGCTTTGTTAGTCTTAAGCGAAGAGTCGATGAATGCCGAACAAATCTCAACCACTTTAGGAGTAGCACGTTCAAATGTCAGTAATAGTATAAAAGAATTACAAACGTTGAACTTAGTTACTATGGCTCACAAACTTGGTGATCGTAGAGATCATTTCATCGCTATAAAAGATTGCTGGGATATGATGTTGGTTCTTGCATCAGAGCGTAAAAAGCGAGAAATAGACCCAACGATGGATGTTCTGTCACAATGTTTAACTGAAGCCAAACAAGATAAATCACCTGCTTATGTTGTTCAACAGTTGAAACAGATGGATGAATTTATGAATACAATGAACACTTGGTATGACCAAATGCATAAGATGGACCGAGGTTTATTAGTACGCTTTTTTAAGTTGGGAACAAAACTTGTCAATTGGCTGAGTAAAAAATAGTTTTTTTTAACCGCCTATTTCTCTTATGACAGAAATCACTGAATTAAAGTTTATATATTAAGGACAACACTATGAAATATCACAGTAAAAATGGCGTTAACCTACCCTCTCTGCATATTACTATACGCAGCTTGTTTACTGGTTATCTACTTGTTATTGGGCTCGGCCTTTTAGTCGCTGGTGGGCAAGTATTATTAACCCATGGCATGGCAGATGGAAAATTTGGCTTATCTATCGATGACGTTGTCTACAGTTACTATGGCGATAAGGAAGGCAGTAAATTAGAGAATAAACTCAATGGTTCAATGCAAGATAAAGCACCGAGAACAGTTAAGCTCGATATTATTAAATGGGTAAGAGAAGGTGCAATAAAAGAAAGATGGGATAATAAAATTCAACAACATTTCACAGAAAATTGTGTTAAATGTCACAGTGTAATTCCAGGCTTACCGGACTTTACTTCTTATCAGGGCGTTACTCCGTATGCTAAAACAGATCAAGGTGCAAGCATAGACTCTTTAACCCGCGTTTCACATATTCACTTGTTTGGCATCGCCTTTATATTTTTCTTTGTGGGTTTAATTTTCAGCTTAGCAATTAATATCCCCACTTGGCTCAAAACAACAATCATTATAATGCCTTTTGCTTTTTTAATTATTGATGTGCTTTCGTGGTGGCTAACCAAAATTCATCCAAGTTTCGCTTGGTTTACTATTATCGCCGGAGTTGGTTATTCATTAGCTTCTTGCTATATGTGGCTAGTGAGCATAATACAAATGTGGTGGTATCCGTACAAGGGTATTAATAGTGGTGAAAGTCCATGGCTCAATAGCTAATGCCCTGAATAACTATTCACTACCGAAAACTTATCTTTTGGTAGTGACTTACCTAATTTCCAATAGATTATAATGTCCTTAAATAAAGCCCTAGTTCCGATGAATAACCCATGGACTTTCCTTTAATAACATTTTGCTCATCTAAAATATAATAACTAGGATAACCAGTAACTGCGAAAGTTTGCTTAATAGCCTCATTACCTAGAGCGATTGGAAAAGTTAATTGATGCTTGCTCGTAAACTTCATGATTTCTTCTTTAGAAGTAAAATCTAATGCTACGGCGATAACATCGACTTCTTCATTCTTTTGGAATAAGGCTTGTAAGTTACCTATGCTTGCATGACAAACTTGGCACCATGGTGCAAAAAAATACAAAACGGTAACTTTCCCTTGTGAATTTAAGGAGACCAGCTCATCCATTACTGTAGGTACATTATCTAGATCAACACTAGCATGTTGCTTTGCGGTAGTGCTCAGCTCGGTATCTGTAGCCAACATGCTTGTTTCTCTTAAGAAAGATAGTGCTTGAAAAGCAACTAGAAACACAAGTGCTTGAATAATAAAACTGCGTAACAAAATACTGCCTATTAAAACAAAATAAGTAAGGTACCTGTACAGACCCGACCATCAGAGTTTTTCTTCGATAAAGATAAATAATACTTGTAAAAAAGTGTTCAAGACAGATCTGCTACAGCAGTATAATTCTTTAACATGGAGCTTAACTATAACTTTTAAATTACTCTGGGAACTTTGAGTAACTTACTGCGGATATAGCCTTTTTGTACCAGTTCACTTGTTCAGAGCAAAATATATTATCTTGAGGCTCTATCGCTGGTTTACCATCTAAACACCCAGCAGGAACCACCAGTGCCTTGCCAGAACCAGATAAATAAGGAACGCCACAGCCACATTCGGTGCAGAATGATTTAGATATTGCGCGACCTGGTACATCATAACGTTTTACTAATTCAAAACCGCTGAGCCATTTAATATTTGTTGGCTCAGTGAATAGGTTAGAAGCATGAGCTGAGCCAGTTGTTTTTTGACACTGAACGCAATGACACAGATGAAAACTATTGAAGTCATTGTTACTTTCAAATTGTACTCTGCCACATAGGCAGCTACCTGATATTTTTGACATTTACTTTCTCTTAATTATTAACGTTAATTCCAACTCACCAACTCTATTTTACCTTGACCAAGATATTCAAAAAATACATTAATTAAGCCACCGCTATTATTTAGCGCGATTAGCTGGTCACAGTCGGCCTCACTAGCACATTCAATTTTTTTTCCTAAAAAGTAATAATTGAGTGAGTCTTTTGTGAAGGTAAAATCCAATAATTCAATAAGCTTAAATTCATATATTGTACCCACTTCATCTTCATCATCTGCGAGAATTTCATCGAGTTTATAACTACGACTTGAAGCATCGGCGGCCGGATTATCTATTTCCGTTACAACGGTTGAGAGCTTATAGGAGTGGCCCCAAACATAGTGAAAATTCTCAATTGAACTGTAGAACAATTCATTTTGATTGCTGATATCATTTACGATGAGATAACAAAGTTGCTGGTTGACACCAACACATGGCACTTTATATGACAACAGTTCTATCTTTTGTTTGTTCGATTCTGTGCTGTTATCGCACGAAGAAATTAATATTGATAAAGATAGTAATAACCAAATTCTTAGTTTCATAAATAACCTTTGGGCTAATGCCTCACATCAAGACGATAATAGTTTTGATAAATTGATCATTGAATAACTATAAATGCGTATAAAGCCAAGCATTTTGACTTTCGCCATGATTTGTACGGGCATCGTACTGTTTGTTTGCTTCCTTTAATTCATCCATTAACCTATAAGCTTTTTTATTGGCGTCACTCTCTAAGATATTACAATTTTCTCGCGGTTTCATAGTAGCTAATGCTTTATCGATTTTTACAGCAAACTCTTTAGCCAATTGGCCATGTCCTTTTTCATGTATGTCCAAGTTTGGGTACCAACTAGACCAAGTCTCTACAACCTCCTTTTCTTCGATGCTAAGTTTAGGCATTGTATACAATAGCTTAACGGTTACTTTTACTTGCGTAAATCGGCATTGCTTGTTTTTAGTTTGCCACCAAAAGCGCCAGTCGATATTATATTTTGTATGGCCATGAAAAATATTACTGCCTTCCCTGATCGGTGATGCCTTATTCAAAGAAGCTAATAAATTACTCTTGGCTGTAGGCGCTACTTTGTAATACTTAACATTTTCAATAACATTAACTTTAGCGGCTGAATCGAAGGTAATGAACAACAATAAAATTAATATAAGTTTCATATAACAGTCCGAGTTGTTTGATTAAAAGCATATAAGTGTGCGGGTATAAATTGTGAAATCGTTACTGTATTTGAAATTCTGCAATCTGTAATGTGAAGCAATAAGATAATAAAATTTATAATTTGCACCTAAGCTCTGCTTTATTGCATTGCACTGCACTGCACTTAAATAATAAGTGAAAATAGTTGAAGTTACTTTACCATGGAGAATAAGCTTCAACTACCTCATAGTGATTTAATTGGTGTTATAAATAATGATTATGGCTTGTGTAAGATAATCATTTCTTTCGCTACGAGCGCAGCAGAAGGTAAAAACATGGTTGAAACAATTCTACTATCAATGACAACATCATGTTTGTTGGCTAATGTTTTTTTATTTTGGGCTATTGCGCCATTCTTATTTAGCTGACTTTCAACCAGAAAAGGTAACAATGTTCCTTGTTTAGCCCACGATTTGCTTATTTCAGTTGAATTAGGGAAACCTGCAATTCGTTTACCTTTTACTAGAAATTCACCTGTTGATAAAACTACATTGGCAAAAGCACCTGCACCATGGCCTCCAGCACCAATAACTCCCCCGGATTCATATATTTTTGCAATCAACTGTTGTAAAGCTGCATTGCTAGCGACATCAAATAAAGGCCCGTAACCGCCCCCGATATAAACACCCCAATATTGGCTTGCTACTATTTGCTCTGGTGAATATGAGTTTTCAGCTTTATCCAAGAAGCCTTCATACTTAATGGTATAACTACTAATACCTAACGGATCCATCATAAAGTGAACCTTTCCTCCATTAGGTGATACAAAGTCAACATCAAAGCCATGAGTTTTAAAGATATGGTATGGGGGAGCCACCTCCCATAAATTATTTCTCGCATCATGCTTATCAGCATCCCCCATATCAACCATATTGGAGACAACTATCAATACTTTTTTAGACGACTCTGCGTGTATATCAGTCGATAAAAGTATAAAAACAATGGATAAAATTGAGATGAAATATTTCATCGTATTCCTTAGCATTTAATTAAAATTATACTTTAGATGAAACAACTTTTAAAAAGGTTTAAATAAGCCACTGACAAATGCCAAATGGCTAATTTTTATCATATCAATTCACTACAATGATAGAGCAGTTTCTAAGCCTTGCTTTATTGCGCGCTTTGCATCTAGCTCGGCAGCAACATCGGCCCCGCCAATCAAACGATATGGTTTTGTTAAACCTTCAACAAGCTCTCTTGCGGGATCTTGACCGGCACAAATTATCACATTATCTACTGCTAAGACTTGTCGCTGACCTTCAATAGAGAGGTGTAAACCTGAATCATCGATTTTATGATATTCACACGATGAAAGCATTTTAACTTGTTTATTTTTAAGCCCTGTTCGATGAATCCAGCCCGTAGTTTTACCTAGTCCAGCACCTACTTTAGTTTCTTTACGCTGCAAAAGGAAAACATCACGAGCTGGCGGTGAAACAACCGCTTTTACTCCTTCAATACCTGCTCGTGCGGTAAGTGTCATATCTACCCCCCACTCTTTCATATAAGCACTGATATTCTGGCTGCTTGCAGTTCCTGAGTGCACTAAAAACTCTGATACATCAAAACCAATCCCACCAGCACCTATAACAGCGACCGTTTTACCCACAGTTTTTTTATGCTTAAGTACATCGATGTAATTAAGTACTTTTTTATGCTCTATACCTTCAATCGGCGGCATTCGAGGATTAATACCTGTAGCGATAACCACATCATCGAAATCACTATTGTTAAGCTCGTTGGCGGTAACGCGAGTATTCAGTTTTAAGGTAACATTGGTAGAAGCTATTTTTTTCGAATAATATCGAATTGTTTCACTAAACTCTTCTTTACCTGGTACTTGTTTCGCAATATTAAATTGACCACCAATAGTGTTTTCACCTTCAAATAAGGTTACATCATGGCCAGCTTCTGCAGCAGCAGTCGCTGCTGAAAGGCCTGCTGGACCAGCACCAACAACAGCGACTTTTTTAACTTTTCTTGTCGGGATAATATTAATTTCTGTTTCATTACAAGCACGAGGGTTTACTAAACAGCTGGCCATTTCACCATTAAAGATATGATCAAGGCATGCCTGATTACAGCCAATGCAAGTATTAATTTCATCACTTTTACCTGCGACGGCTTTGTTAACAAAATCTGCATCCGCAAGAAATGGTCTTGCCATAGAAATCATATCAGCGTCGCCTTGTTGTAATACTTGCTCGGCAACTTCTGGCGTATTTATTCTGTTAGAAGTAATTACGGGGATAGTAAAATGATCTTTATATTTAGCCGTTACCCAAGTGAACGCGGCCCGGGGGACTTTCGTTTGAATTGTTGGAATACGTGCTTCATGCCAACCTATACCCGTATTGATGATAGTTGCCCCAGCCTTTTCAATTGCTTGTCCAAATTTTACCACCTCTTCAAAACTGCTTCCCCCTTCAACAAGATCCATCATTGAAAGGCGGAAGATAATGATAAAATTTTCACCTACGGCTTGACGAATTCGGCGCACAATATCAACACCTAACTTGATTCTGTTTTCAAAAGAACCACCCCACTCATCATCTCGTTGGTTTGTTCTTAGCGCAGTGAATTGGTTGATAAAATAACCTTCAGAGCCCATAACCTCTACACCATCATAGTTTGCTCGTTGAGCATTGAGAGCTAAATCGATGAATGATTGTATTTCGTGCTCAATCATTTCATGAGTCACTGCTTCAGGTTTATAAGGGTTAATAGGTGCCTGAATTGCCGAAGGCGCAATCAATTTAGGGTTATATGCATAACGACCAGTATGGAGAATTTGCATGCATATTTTACTATCATGCTTATGTACTTCATCAGTAATCACTCGATGTTTGGCAATGTCTTCTTCACTACTTAGCAGTTGAGTATTAGGGTGAGTAGCGCCTCGTTTACTTGGGCCATAACCACCAGTAACCATTAGACCACAACCGCCTTTTGCTCGTTCACCGAAATATGCAGCCATACGCTTTGTGCCATCAGGGTGTTCTTCTAGACCGGTATGCATCGACCCCATTAAGACTCGATTTTTTAATGTGGTAAAACCAAGGTCGAGCGGTGCTAATAACTTTGAAAAGTTATTGTTTGCTTTAACTTCAATATTTAGTTCGGACATAACTCACTCTCGTTTTATTACTAAAATAATTAATTTAGACACTGTCTAGTTTGATACTATTTAAAATAACGCCTAAATATGACAGTGTCAAGATTGATTAATAAACAATACATTGTTAAATTAGCTTTATGAAAAATACTGCTGAAAAATCAAAATATCACCACGGTGATTTAAGAACGACTTTACTTACTGTCGCTGGAGAAATGCTCAAAGAAGGTGGCATCGAAGAAGTATCGTTACGTAAACTTGCTGCCCGAGTTGGTGTGTCTAGAACAGCTCCTTATCATCATTTCAAAGATAAAAATGCCTTGTTATGTGGCATTGCTGAGTCAGGTTTTACCCAATTACATGAAATGAACAACCGTAGTTTTAATGCCGTTAACCGTTCGACAAAAACTAAGTTTTCACTTTTTATACATGAATACGTTAACTTCGCAAAAAACAACCCAGATCTGTATGAACTGATGTTCGGTCGCGCAATTTGGAAACAGGAAAACAGTACTCAAGAACTTCGTGATGCTGCCTACCCTTGTTTTCAATACCAAGTAAGCATGACCAGAGAGTGGCAAAAACAAAAGTTGCTTAACAATGCTGGTAAAGATAATGCTTTAAGAGCATCACAAGTACTATGGGGCACAGTGCATGGAATTGCTAAACTACTTATTGATGGTATTTATACAGACGTTGCCCACGTTGAAGAAATATGTGAATACGCCGTTGATATGTTTCTAGCTCAATAATTAAATACTAGAAACGTAATCTACGACATGGTTTCAATTTATTCGATAATTCATAATTAAGAGTTGATAGCGAGCCCTATGGCTGTTTATCATAGGTTTTTACATCACTGGGGATTTGGTACCAACTTAGCTTCTCACTAACCCATACATGGGCCGATGGTTCAAACAGCTTGGCATTTGATAAATTAATAGGTTTTAGTTTTAACTTAATGGTACTCATCTCTGCTGGATTATAATGGTAAATTCGATTACCACATGACGGGCAGAATTTAGCACTATTTGTATTACCGCTGTCTGCGGATCTACTCCACTCGCTCATTTCACCGGTAAACTCAATTGTTTTTGCATCAATAATAGCCGTCACACTAAAAGCACTTGTAGAGAGTTTTTGACATTCGGTGCAATGGCAAGCCCAGACCACCGTCGGTTTTTCAAATAATTTGTAGCTTACTTGCCCACATTGACAAGCGCCTTCAATCGAGTGTTCCATAGTGCATTTACTCCTTAATAATTAGCATAAGACAACTTAAACTTAATGTTCATTCATTAGGTTTTATATCCAAACATCATTTTCAGCCATAAGTTCGCTATCTGAATCACCGGTATTAACAACACCTTTAGGTTCAACAATCATAATTTTACACTCAGCATTCGCTGCCGGTTTATGTTCAGTGCCTTTTGGTATGACACACATTTCACCTGACGCTAACGTGATAGTCCGGTCTCGAAACTCTATGTTAAGGCTTCCTTCAATGACAATAAATACCTCATCGGTATCAGGGTGATCATGCCAAACAAACTCCCCCTCTACCTTCACCAGTTTAAATTGATAATCATTCATTTCGGCAATTACACGTGGTGACCAATGCTCGGTAAACTTAGAGAGTTTATTTTCCAAATTAATAACTTCAGCTTTCATTTCTACTCCATTTTCATTTATCACTGTCAAAAGAATTTAGCGAATTGCCGTAACAGTAACTTCGATCAAAACATTACCTTCAAGGCTTACACCTAAGCAAGCCCTTTGTGGCCAGTGTTCTGGGTTTTTTCCTATCCATGATTTCCACACTGTATCCATGGTATTTTTATCGCTCATATTGGCGATATACACTTGTGCTGAAACTATTTTTGTTTTATCCGTTCCAAGTTCTAATAAATTAGCTTGAATGGTATCTAAGGTAAGTTTGGTTTGCTGTTCAATGCACACTGTAGTATCTGATGAGGTTGCAACAGTCCACACTAAATCTTTATAAGCAGATGAGCGACTTCGACCATCATATATGCCACTTTTTCTCTCAATCATAAATGAATTTCCCCTTGTAGCGCTTTACTAATTAGCATAAATCTTAGTTTCATTGATAAACTCAAAGCACAGTCGCCGATATTACCCTCCCTTTTTACCTATATCAGTCATTGAACTCCATGATTTCATGAACAATACCAGAGGGATCTTTAAATGCTGAATATCTACCCCAACGATTTTCATTAGGTGATGAGTGCACAAAAACCACTCCTTGAGCTTTTAATTCAGTAATCTTTTTATTTAAATCTTGTACGGTAAAGACCAATGTCGAATTGGAATTATAACCGTGCTCATAATCAACGGTCTCCATTGTTCCTTGAAACATAATAACAGTGTGTTCACCTACCTTTAACTTAATGCAGTTGTCATGCTCTTCAATTAACTCAAGACCTAATACATTGAGATAAAAATCTTTTGAAACATGTAAGTTTTGAACAACTAATAAGGTTGATGGATTTTCCATTTGTAATGATCTCTTTGAATTTAATGTTTAATAATACAAAAATATAAACTAGTCATTCGATTGTACTGGATGACCATAGCAAATCAATGGTGTTTTATTTCAGTCTCGATAATCACTATTTCAGTTTTACCAATATTTTTAACATTATGTGTTGTTGCTGGCAGATAAAGTAATTTACCATCTGCAACATCAATAACCTTATGCTGCTTTTGTTTATCCTTAGGAATTAATGCTAACTTTCCTCCTTTAATAAAATGGACAACTCTATTAGGGTGTACATGGGTATGCATGCCAGACTCAGTACCTACGGGATAGGTTAATCGTACAACTTCTACTTCATCGTTTTCGAGCAGCACTTCTCTTTGCCCAAGTACTGTATTTGCGAAACTTATTGTTGATACGCTAAATACACAAATTGCTACTAATATACGCTTCATTGTATTCCTTTGTTTTGTGAGAGTAAGATTAACTTGATGTTATAAAGGGAAATTAATTCAAATTAAATTAAATTTAATCAAGCACTTTAGCTTTTATAACCGCAGTGACTCCTTGATTATCGTTACTTGGTGCAGAAAAACGTGCTAATTTCTTAATGTCAGAGTGTGCGTTTTCCATAGTATAACTGTGGTAAGTTTCTTTAAGCATTTCGACATCATTGAAATAATCGCCAAAACTCATGCTCTGTTCAAAACTAAAACCAAATAGCTGTTGCAGATGTTTTATCGCTGTACCTTTGGAAGCTTCCTTATTCATGAAATCTAACCAGATTTGTGCACTCACTACCACTTGATGGCTTTTAGCAAACAACTTTTCAGCAATGGGAAAAACATTAGTTTCTGTACCTTCAAAATTCAACACAGCAATCTTAATAAACTCATCCTTCACTGCTAACAGATCAGTTACCTGCTCAACTTGGTGATAATAATGTTTGATTTCCGTTAGTGCTTTATCATCGTTTGTATCGATATATGCCGATTTTTTCCCACATAGAACAATATGTGAATTTTCAATCTGTTTAATTGATTTTATGATGGTATGTATTTCATGTGTAGGAATAACCGAACTATACAATTCTTCACCTTTATACATAACAAAGGTGCCATTCTCTGCAATGAAAATCATTTTGTCAGTTACAGGCTCAAATGTTTTCAACAGGCTAAAATACTGCCGACCTGATGCAGCCGCAAAGAATATCCCCTTTTCATGCAAAGCATCAAACACTTCATAAAAATCATTCGGCAGTTTCTTTTTCCCATCAAGTAATGTTCCATCCATATCACTTGCTATAAACTTAATTTTTCCTATCACTGTTTCTCCTTGATGTTCACATGGTAAAAATCACATCATAATCCGTCACTTTATAATAAATAGTTAGAGAAGATGACTGAGAAATTTACTTCCGAATTATGTGAAAAGACAATTGTCGCTAAACTGAAATTTTGCCCACTAAATACTGTACAGCTTTTCCAGATATATACACTTTACTGTCTTTTACATGGCACAGTAACTTACCACCTCGTTTAGAAGCTTGATAAGCAACAAGTTCAGTTTTATCTAATTTATCAGCCCAGTAAGGCGCCAAACCACTATGAATAGAGCCTGTTACCGGATCTTCATCACCGCCATTAGCAGGCCAAAAATAACGTGAGACAAAATCATAAGTACTAGATTTAGCTGTTACTACAACATCAAAAGGTGCAAGTTGTTTCAATAAATGATTATCAGCTTTGACAGTACTGACATCAGATTCTTGCTCATAAACAGCAAAATAAGCTTGTTCATTTAGTAGTACTTCAACCGGTTTTATTGATAAACCGTTCAACAAAGCGAGAGGAATATCTGTAATCTGTTTAGGTTTTGTATTTGGAAAACTCATTTGCATAAAACCAGTAGCAACTTTTTCAACGGATAAGTTACCAACAGCTTTAGCAAAAAAACTAATGGTTTTTAAATCATTGTTTTCTGAGAATATAACGAATGAAGCAGCTAAGGTTGCATGGCCACAAAAGTCAATTTCAGTAATTGGTGAAAACCATCTTATTTCGTAGTGTTGCTGGTCTACTATCTTGACAAAAGCCGTTTCAGAGAGATTATTCTCAATCGCGATAGCCTGCATTAACTCATCAGTAAGCCAGTTTTCTGTTATTATTACCGCAGCTGGGTTTCCCTTAAAGGTTTCATCAGCGAATGCGTCAATCACATTGATTTTTAGTTCCATTTTAACAAAATACCTCTATTGTTAACTTCATTTATGATTATCTTAATCTGCTCGTTTTTTGTCAGCAATTAACTTTGCCAGGCCCGATATTTGCAACGCTTGCACTTTATCAACAATAGGTGCTAAATCTTTAAAACCACTAGGATTAATGCCATTAACCTTGTATGTCATTGTCACTTCAGTACCATATTCATTATCGATAAACTGCCACTCTAACGCACCATACATTCCCATGCCCTGTAACGGTCCTAAACCTCCAGTCATACGCATCAGTTTACTGGGTTGTACAAAAGTTATTCTCATATGCTCAGCAGAGTTATTTTCATATTTTTCGCAAAAACAGCCACCGGCAAATGTATCTATTGTTAAGGTCGACGCTTCACCCCACCATGTATGATCAGATGGCCACCACTGATCCACTTGCGAAGTGAATAGCGTCCATGTTTCTTCTTTGCTTGTGGTAACTTTAATTTTGTTTTTAACGATAAAGCCAGTATCTGCAAGAAATACTACTTCGGCATGGGAGTGGTTTACAAAAATAAGTGTACAAGCTAATAGTAAAATTTTAGTTATTTTCATGGCTTAATTCCTACTGTAGTTATCGCAATTTATGTCTTAATCCTGAGCGTTAAACGAAAAGCCAGAGCTGCTATATTGTTATCTCGCCCGACATATAATCAACAGCGTTGCCTGTTAATATCACTCTATCTTTGGCTAATTCACAAGAAATTATTCCGCTACGACTTGAAAGTTGTCTAGCTTTTAACGAAGTCTTTTTCAAAACTGTTGACCAATACGGTGTTAGCTCACAATGAGCGGATCCCGTTATGGGGTCTTCATTAACTCTTAATTTAGGAAAGAAGCAACGACTAACAAAATCAACTTCGTTCCCTTGCGCAGTAACAACTACTCCCCTTAAGCCAATGGTTAACCATTTTGATAGATCAGGTGTGAAGTTTTTAACTTCTTCCTCACTGTTTAATACAATAATATAATCAAAAGCAGCCATCACTTTGCTTGGCTGAACATTAGCTAAACCTGCAAGTAAGTCCGCTGGAATATTTGCTGCTAATACCGTGGGAACTGTCGCAGGAAAGTCCATACTAAAACCTGAGCTTGTCTTAGTGACAACTAATTTTCCACTTTTCGTTTGAAAGTTAATTTGAGCTTTATCAAAATTCAAGTGTTCGTATAAAACATGAGCACAGGCCAGCGTGGCGTGGCCGCATAAATCCACTTCTTTTAAGGGAGTAAACCAACGAAGTTCAATGTCGTCAGCAGTGTTCACAAAAAATGCCGTTTCAGATAAGTTATTTTCTTCCGCAATTTTTTGAAGAATGTCATCTTCGAGCCATGCAGTTAATGGACAAACAGCAGCAGGGTTTCCTTCAAAAACTTTAGTTGCGAAGGCATCAACTTGAAATATTTTTAATTTCATGGAAATCCTAATTAACGAAAAAATAAAAAGATCTAGCGTTTATTCTATATCCCCTAACTCCATGTGAAGTAAAGGAAATGGATTATTCTGGCCATCTAATGCCGAACGGCCAACGACTTTAAAGCCATGATGTTGATAAAAACCAACCGCATCAGGATTTTGTTCATTAACATCGACTTTTCTTGCTGCTTGATGTTGAATAGCGTTTTTCAATAACATTGAGCCAATACCGCTCACTCTTAACTCTGGTGCAATAAACAGCATTTCAATATTTGTTTCAGCAACACCGATAAAGCCAATAATTCTATTGTTATCATCTTTAGCAACTCTCAGATTGACGGCGTCAAAGTAATCTTGAAGTATAAGGAGTTTTAAAGAGGAGATGTGTTCTTCATTAAGGAAGTCATGTGTAGCTCTAACCGATTCTTCCCAAACAACTATGAGTTCTGAATAGTCTGATGGTGAGCTTTTATCAATGTTCATGCTTTTCCTTCGATATATTTACTTGATAAGTTAACTCAAACGGTTAACTGTTACCCTGCTCTAGCGCCATTTGGCATTACCGTTTCTGGACATGATAAACAGGGTAATAAATTATCTTCATAGCCAATATCAAAAAGCATTCCCTGCGAAACTTCGCCAGCCATCTCTCGCTCAGGGAGGTTTACGACAAACAATGCCTGTTTACCCACGATCTCTTTAGGGTTTTCTCGCTCCTGCTTTATACCGGCCAAAATAGAACGAGTATGATCGCCAAAATCGACCATTAACTTCATTAATTTGTTCGATTTCTTTACGGTGAGGACTTCAGTAATAGTACCAACACGAATATCTATTTTTTCGAAGTCTTCAAAGGCAATAATTTCTTTTATAGGAGCTTGTTTCATTAAGTACTTCCTAAGTATCATTTAATGCACAGTATACTAGTCAATGGAAATTCACAGATAACATCATTACACAACGATTTCCAACTGTGATTTCCATTAATTTTACTCTTTAACCTCTATGCTGGTACACCCGCTTTAGGGTTAACACCATAATCATTGGTATCGTGACCATCTTGAGCTAAGAAATAGATTAAAACGATAAAACCAATTACCGGAATTAATGCAATTAACTGCCACCAGCCTGAGCGACCAGTATCATGCAACCTTCTAGCAGCAATACTGATGCTTGGGACTAGTAAGCCAAGACCAAATAGTGCCGAAATAAGATCTAAGCCGAGTACAGCTAGTACAACATTGATGATCATATAAACCAGTATATACATCCAATATTCTTTTCTACGAGCTCTGCCATTAAAGTCAGCATATTTTTTCAGTGCGCCTATAAAATAATCCATTTAGGATTCTCCTTGTTGTTGTTAATACTTTTTTACAGCTAAGGTTTACCTCAGATAAATCTGGTACTGATAAACCATTTGTTAGGTGTTTCTTATCCAGCCAATACTAAATATATATCGATTTCCTTTTATTATTTTAGAGACTTGGTGTTCGCAAGTATCTGGTCGAAATAACTTAATATGACTGTTTTCATATATTGGCGTTTTACAAATGAATTTACCACCTTCATCTGCATTTTTTAGCACTATATTTAATCTATAATGTTTGCCCGTTTCTACTATATCAGTGTGAGGTGCTATTTCACTACCTTCTGGAAATTTAAGTAAATAAACATCGAATTTTATTGGCCATAATGCGCCACATAACAGCATTTTATCGTAACCTGATCTTTGTCTACCTTTCTGCCACCGAAATAACTTATTTAGCATAGACATGTAAAACCCCGAACCTTTAAACTTCGCTTATTAAGCAAGGTCCCATTTAAAAAGCCCTTTGATATCACATTTAGCACCTAAGCGTTGATAGAACCTTATCGCTCCGACATTATCTTGCTCTACTTCCCAACGAATACGTTTTGCTCCTTTTGCTAAACTCACTTCTTTAGCTTTTAACATTAAGGCTTCGCCAATTTGCATGCCTCGAAATTTCTGCCAAACAAAAACATCATCGATATTCATATAAGATGAACCAAGCCAAATTGAATAATTCCAGGTATATGAACAATATCCTGCAATTTCGCCATTATTTTCAGCGAGTAATACACCAAAGTTGGGTTTATCTGCAAAACCAGAGTGAATCAATTCTTCTTTGCTTGTTATGACGTACTGCTCTTGATTATGGTGCTTGGCTATAGCAATAATCAAATCATATACAGTATCGACGTCTGATAATGTCGCTTCTCTAATAGTTATCACGTAACTCTCCGTTTTAACGTCGCCATAAATGACAAAATTGAAGGCTATAGACCCTTTTCATAGAATTTGAATTCGATTAGGTTACCTGCAGGATCTTTTATTATAAATTTTCCTGATTGACTATTGTCATCATTGCTTTTCTCACTGGGCGATAAAATAAACGCCATATTAATCGCAGTGACTTTTCGAGCAATAGCTAACCATTCGTCCCGCTCTAAAATAATGCCAAAGTGGTCAATACTTTGTGCTTTCATTGTAGGGCTTTCTTGGTGAAGTGTCAGTTGATGGCCAAAAAATATGATATCAATCCATTGCCCGGTATCACGGCCTTTTTTACATTCTAGAAAGTTAATATAAAAATCTTCTGCTAAACGTAACTCCGGCACAACAAAAGATAAATGAAATGGTTTATTCAAAACAACTCCTACTTATTAATACTCACAGTCTTTAAAACTAGTGAGAGATTTTGGTATTTAATGCGCAAACTATGACAGCCAGAATCATTTATTTTCATAAAGAGCTTATATGTCTTATACGCTGATAGTGTATTTCGGGTGTTAAGCTATTCCGTCACATTACGTATAAATTATCTCACGTTATATTGATACGATAGTCGAGTTCATTACTCTGAAAATGTTCATTAGCCGTTTTAAATGTTAATGAAAAATAACATGACTACTGATTAAAGTGTATGTCTGAATAAACCACTTTATGGCTTGTACTAATCGGTGATTGAGCAAGAAAACCAACCTTGATTGGTTTCGTCGATTTCAGGCTAAACGATCTTCGATATAACCAATCTTGGCCATCGTCAGAATAAAACAAAGTCATCGAATTATCTTTTCTTGTAATTCGTAGATAAATTTCATTATCACTAACTAAATTATGATAGGTATCGTCACCTGTTGTTTTAGTTACCGTAGAGGCAATACCGTTATCTCCTGATTTAAATCTTTCAAATAAAAACTTAGCCCAATTATCGGTATCAGCATATACAAACAAAGCACCACCATCATATGCCTTTGTAAAGTCAGCGGTAACCTTGGCGCTCAAGGTGAAATCAGATTTTGGTTGAAAAAAAACTCTAGGAGCATTATCAGCAGAGCTAGACCCATCCGCATTCGTATATAAATCTGTGCCTTTCTTGGCTAGAATCGTAATTTTATCTTCTGAAAATGAGATCGTTGACTCATTTGCTAAACTTATCAATTCGTAGGGGATCCCTAATCCATCATGATTTTCGATAGTTTGATCAGCATTGGCAATAAACGAAGCCGTAAAAAATCCTAAACCTAAAAATGTATTTATCACTTTGACCATTCGATATTCCATTGTGATTGAATTTAAATATATTGAATTATTATCAACTTTATTATCAGTTAGTATATTTTTTTGTAGATTTACGGTGCCATGTTATACATATCACTACTGCAAAGAGTCCACTTAGGTATGTTGCTATCAAAGGAAAATATGTCAATTGATATGCATGTTCATAATCTTCGGGGTAATACGAGTTCCCTGCTAAAACCCACGCTGCAACAGCGCCTATAATTAACCAGATCACGGCTGCTTTTTGTTTATGACTCGGTGCAGTGATATAACCCGATATAACCACACAAAAAGCAGCCACAGCGCCAATAACTGGTTTTTTCCAAACGCCAATTAAATCAGCTAATAAACCTGCAGTTACCGCTGAAACTATAAACGTAATAATGACTATGACAAATGAAAGAATAAAGCCTTTTACATAATTCATCTTCTGACCTTTTATGGATATTAGTGAATAATTTTAGCGAGTTAAATAATTGAGTAAGCAAATAACAATAACTTTTTATTAGACTTATTAACACTCTTTATTAAAAGAACTTACCCTAATGCCTGACGCATTTTCCGACCACCAACAGGTATTAAGCCGTTTTTTTGGTAGAAATTTAGGGTTCGTTCAAACTCAGGTAATGGGGGCGTGCAAAGTTCAATACAGGACCAACCTTGCTGCTTACCAAATTCTTTAACTTGCTCTATCAACATTGAACCTACACCCGATGCCCTATAGTCTGGTGACACATAAAATTCTTGAATAACACCAATTTTACCAGTAACGTAAAGTGCATGTGTTTCAGTCATCGTAACAACTGCAATAGGCTTTTTGTCATCTTCAGCCACAATAGCACTATAGTGACCTGCTTTGATGAGAGCATAACAACGTTGCATGGTGCTATTGAGGTCAATATCAAAATGCTTTGCTTTTGTTAGCTCACTAATTTCAGCGGTTAGTTCTACAACCATTCCCGCTATGACTTCACAATCACTTAGCTTGGCTTCTCTAAACTTTATATTCATGTATGCTCTTGATTATTATTTTTTATTCGCCACAAACGTCTTATTAATAATACGCCAGTTATTTTCGCGTTTATACATCACCAAATAATCAATGTAGTGTGTTTTTGGTGTATGAAAGTCTAGTTTTACCATAGCCATTTTTTCATCAACAATATCTACAGACAAAATATTGGCTTGCCATGTATCCTTTGTCGCTTTCTTAAAATAACCAGAAAACTCCTTTAATGGCACAGTTTTTATAATTTCTTTTCCTGTCTTCTTATCAGTAGTAACCATTTTTACATCGCCAAACTCTAAATCGAATCCTTTTGAAAGGAGTTCTTGATCGCCATTTGCAGCGCCATTGAAATAGTTATAAGCCGCATCGACGACTGCTTCATATTCATTGCTGGTTACTGACTCTGCATAACTAGCTATTGATGGAAGGTAGAAGAGTGCTGTAGCAATTAATGCAATTGGGTTCATGATTTTCACTGAGATAAATTCCTATATTTATGTGTAAAGCTTTATTGGTTTAACACCAATGCTAAGAACACACTATTTGATACTCAAGCATTAATAATGTAAATAGCTGAATTTGTAAGATTTCATGAATTTAACTTTAATGATACTTGCAACTAAATTAAATCAAGAAATCATAATAAGCTTGCTGCATAAACACTCATTGAATGTAAAACATAGGATTTAAATTATATTATTTCTTGGCTTAGTCATTTGACGACTCAAATATGACTGCTTGTATAAATAATATATGGCAATACTACAACCAATAATAAAACTTAGGCTGTGACCTGGTTTTGGATAACCCACAGCTCGAAAGTCTAAATAAAGTGCAGGAATAAGCGAAAAAAGCAGAGCAATTAAAAACAAGTAGCTACGCTCCCTCCTCGTTATCATAAATGTAAGAGCAAAACCTGCCAAGCCAAAAACTGACTGTGAGGCTCCGGTGCCTGTATTCCACGGAGGCGAACCGAATTGCGTACTAAATAGTGTACCTATAGCTCCCGCAAGTAACCAAATAATCAATGTAAAACCAAAACCAATCTTGCGCTCTAAAAGAACACCAAGAAATAACAATGATAAAACGTTATACATCATGTGCTTTTGATGGACATGGATTAATTGTGAAGTAATAAACCGCCAAAGTTCAAATTGCTTTATGCCTTCAATAGTCAAACCGCCATACTTAGCTAGCTCAATTATTCTCGATTTGCCAAAAATAGATCCTGTGATTTGGTAGGCCACATAAAATGACACACAAACAGTGAGGGAACATATAATAAAAGTAAAGATTGGTTTAACGGAATTATTCATACTTTGTCCAGATAGTTAGACATCCCTTCCCGCTTGATATTGTCGTACGTCTTTTATGGGGTTTAACCAAGAGAGTCGAGTGCGGACAAAGATCTCTTCATCAACTTTAACGGAAGAAGGATCATCTAACGTCATGGCATTAATTTCGGCCTCATTCGTCTCGTTAATACCTTCCCACTTTAAATAAGTGCCGCATTTATCGCAGAAAATTCTATTAGCACTTTCACTAAAAGCAATAAGCCCTGTAGGTTTTGAAAGCCATTTAAACTGCTTGCTCGAAACCATAGTAAACACCGAAAAAGGCGCGCCAAGGTGTTTTTGGCAATCAACACAATGACAATTTAATGTATTAGCATTTGATAAATCTATTTCATAACGCGCAGAGCCACAACGGCAACCACCTTGTTGAACATTACTCAAACTTTCTCCTTAATGGATTCAATAAAACGTAAAATTTAACGCCTGAATCTGATATAAAAATCACACCGAAATAAACGGTCCCCCCACCTAACGCTGAGGGAATAAACTATAGTTGCTTAAAGTAAACGACGTAGGCAAAAAATCCAACCATTTTTTTATGGTAATGGCTTGTTATAACACTACTTTCAAGTTACACCATGTAACAAGCCAGTTTTTAGAATTGATACGATACTCAAACACCGACTTCAAGCGTTTAGGGTTATAGGTAACTTGTAAATTAAACAAGGAATCAAAGCCAAAAGCAGCAATGCAATCATACTCACCACTAGGTAGTTTACGTATGCCAATCGCCGTTTCTTTTTCAGGCCAATAACTCATTGCATCTATGGTACTTTTATATGGCTCATCATTATTTCTTGTGTGCATAAGTGCTTGATTTCGTACCTGCCAATTTAACTGCGGTAACAATTCAGTTAATTTTGCTTCATATTCTTTATATTTATTTGGGTTTGATTCGTAGCAATCGAAATAGATTACATCAATATCATTAAGCGGTGTCGGAGCAAGTTTGTTATGTAAAAAATCCCAAACAAGATTTCGGATAAAGCCAGCAGCTATGTAACATTGAGGTAACCGTAGCGAATCAACATGGGCTAAAGCCTTTAAGCGTAATCCATCTGATTGAATAAGTTTAATGATCCTTTCCATATGCTCCTGAGACTAGTTAAATTGTGGTGACTTCTTTTTGCCAAATCATGCGCCAAGTAAATTTAAATGCTTAATCTTTTTGTATCGTAATGACAAAGATAAACAATGTTCAAGTTCTTTGTAAGGTACCGTTTGTTCAAGATGAAAGACAAGCGCTCGATTGCCTTGATAGCTAAATGTATCACCATATAGCTCTTTAAACGTTTCTATTAGTGATGTTTTACAATTAAAATAAATACAGTATTGCTCAGGATATTTTGTTTTCCAATCAATTCTGATAGTACTTCCAATTTCTGAAATATAACTAGGCTCCCCCCATTTTAACGTTTCTATAAGGTCTGTAATGCCATCCTGCTTAGCCACTTTTAAAATGAGACCTCTTATTGTTTTAAGCTGTATTGAAACATCTTCAGGATAAGAGTTAAATTTTTGTTCTACGTTTAGATCCACTTTACGATTCCGTTATAGCAGACGATATCAGCTTACTGTATTGCCTTGGTGTTATTTTAGCAATCTGTTTAAACTCTCTGGTCATGTGCGCTTGATCAGCAAAGCCCTTGTTTAGCGCTAAATCGGCTAACTGTGTATTGGGGCTGTTTTTTAAAGAATTCAAAGTCTCTTTAACACGCAATATTCTTTGGTAATATTTTGGCGTCATGTTCATCCGCTGTTGAAATTGCCGCTCTATTTGACGTTGGCTCAGTGAAATATTCTCACTTAATGCTGCAACAGTCGTCGTTTTTTCTAAAACACTTAATGCCTTTGTTAACGTACATGGTAGCGCCCTAGAAGGATCAATTAACTTCTTTAACCACCGATAAAGCGTATTGATTCTGCCATAATGTCCATACCCTTTGCTAAGCTGATCACAAAGTGAATTCAGAGCGCCAGAAAAATCATCTTCATCATCTAAAACGGTGGCTTGCTGATAAAGCGTGCCAAATACATCAAAACTGATAGCCGGATTGAACCTAACACCAACGACATGTGAACCCGGTGGTAAGGTAATTAGCTGAGTTTGTTTACTTACTGGCAGTAATATTACTCCTGTAGGTAGCTCAGTTTCATTAAAAACAATGTTACCTGATAAATTAAACACAATGCCACTGCAAGCATCGCTGTGAAGCCACCTATCAATACTCCTAGTATTCTGTGATGAAACAGAAGCTGACCACACAGCCTGAACGTGCTTTGATAAAAGGCCTGTAGGTTGGTACATCTTAAAATCTAAAACTGAGGCCACTCGGTATATCATCCTTAATTTGCTTGGTAGTTACCAACATCTGGTTTGAATGCTTTGGCTATTCGATTCCAACTGCTAATAGCATTAACTGCAACAGTTAAGTCCATCAACTCTGCTTCGCTAAACATGTTCAAAGCATCTTGATATTCTATATCAGTCACAGACTGCCCTGAATTTATAAGTTCTGCCCACTTAAGCGCACTTAACTCTGACTCAGAGTATAAAGGCATGTCACGCCAAGCACTTAATCCATAAATTCGTTCAATGCTTTCACCCTGATAAAGTGCATCTTTACTATGCATGTCAATACAATAGGCACATTGATTAATTTGTGACACTCGTAATTTAACCAGTTCCAATAGCTTTTTATCACCACTAAACTGCTTATTAAGATAATTTTCTTGGCTTAGTAAAATTTCAATTGCTTGTGGAGAGGCAGTAAAATAGTTTAGTCGTTTCTTCATAACGTTATTCCTTATTAAAAAATTAAGGATAAGCATTTATTAGCACGATTTATTGAATAAATACGACATATTAGAATCTATTTGGGCTGCTACGAAAACTAAAAAAGACGCTTTCCCGTGATGGCAATATACATAGCTAAGAAGCCAATTAATGAATATATCCATTCGAAATAATCAATTTTTTGATAATCGCCATTCATCGCCATTACACCAATCATGTATGCCAAAAACAATGATGGAACAGCGAAAGCGCCTAATAAAATGCGGATAGCAGGAGGTAATTTTATTGTTTTATTATTCATATTTTAATTATTCCTTATTACTGTGATTAAAAAAATACAGGTTAATGCTCGGTAAAACTTTTGCTTCATATGAAAGCGACATAACGATAACTTACCTAGTTATAATTACGTGCTTGTTAACGTTCACTCGACATGACTGAGTGATTTTTTAGCCAATGTTTCTGCAGTTCCCCAACTATAAATATACTCTTTAACTTTATTGCCACAGGGTGTATGCCAATAAGCCGTATCAATGTTTTGGCCTCCGAGGTACTCATAAAACCTTATGGCGTTTTCATTACAGGCTAAGACTTCCAGGTAAAGGTCATGTTCTTTGTATTCACTAGCGGCCCATTTAGCTGCTGCGATTAATAATTTTTTACCAAGTCCCTGTCCTTTAATATTTGCCTTTACATGTAAATTATCAATGATGGTGCCGTATTCAGGGTGTTTGGCACCATATACACATACAAAGCCACAAAAATTACCACTATCCTCTGCAATAAGCACATACTGGTTTATAGAAGGCGTACTCAAACGCTCAGTCCATATTTTAAATCTGTCTTCAGCCACACTTTGCTTTAGATATTCAGCAGATAGAGCTTCGCTATAGTTCTCACGCCAGCTCTGCGCATGTAATTCTGCAATATTGGTTAGATCTTGTAAATTTGCTTCTCGAAGTATCATAAGTAGATTAGGTTCCTTTTTTAGCTTGCGCCTACAATAAGCGAGGAAAGTATAAAAGCCAACTATATATTGTGCTGACTTAGCAGATTGTTAAAGATAATTGCTGTAATTAATGGCAAGATTTGCCGTGCTTTTGCAATCTCCAGTAATTATATGGCCAAGGAGTTACAAATCCTGCAAATAAAACGATAGGCAAAACCCACCAAGTCAATAATGCGCCGCCAGTTAAAACATAGTCGGTAAGGTTCATAGCGATTTCCATCGCTAACATTGAGATAAAGCTCATACCAAAGGCTGTTCTTAATGCATCCATTAGTTTGAACTTTGCCCTGTATAAGATAATCGTTTCAAGAATAATGCTAGTAAGTAAACCATTAAACATCGCTAACATCATTACGGTGAAAGTTGATAGGTTATGCGTTGTATATTGAAAATAAGCAATGGTACCTAGATCCCCAATAGCACAACCAATAAGACACCATTTTGTGTTGTGGGCACTCTTTAACCAGTTTTTTTTATTATTCCAAATAATACTCATTAGTACTTCCAAAGTAGTTAATTACTTGGCACATACTATTATTGTTTTGTCTAAGTTTTCTTATATACTTTCATGTTTTTGTTATAGAATTTACAGCTTATTAATAGGCAATCTAAGTTTTTCGTTTTTTAATGAGCGGAAATGACCTGGTGTTAAGCCCGTAACTTTTTTAAATTGACCACTCAAATGGGCTACACTGCTAAATCCCAAATGAAAGGCAACCTCTCCTATTGCCATTTCATCGTATACTAAGAGTTCTTTTATTTTTTCTATACGCAGTCGAATAAAATACTGTTCAATGGTTACACCTTCAACAACAGAAAATAGATGACTCAAATAGTTATATTCTAATTTTAAGGTGCTGCTTATATGGCTAGATAATTTTATTTCATTCAAATCTTCAATTTTATCGAGGTAATCGATACAAGCTATTTTTATATTCTCAATAATTTTACTTTTCTGGTCATTAAGAATTAAAAAGCCTAATGC
>Ga0114909_1000275_pt1 | contig 39656 bp, 34 predicted proteins | sample MalvireepMed_906_FD_87290 | JGI IMG/M metagenome (GOLD analysis project Ga0114909, IMG submission 87290) | Marine viral communities from the Global Malaspina Expedition - Malaspina viral metaG DeepMed_906 | ecosystem: Environmental > Aquatic > Marine > Oceanic | place: Mediterranean Sea...
AAATTGCCCCATACTGCGTTACAAATCTCGCTAAGGCATCTGCATTATCGTCGCTTTGTGCCTTGTCTGGAACCATTTTAGCGATCAGCAGTGCCTATTTGCGAATGTTCAACACGCCCTAAAAGATTCATATTTTTTCGCAACCAACGATAAGGTCTCACCATGCAGGCAAATCCAGCACAAAAACAACAAAAACAACTGGCGTTATTTGATTTAGATCATACCTTACTGGATGTCGATAGTGACTATCTGTGGGGTGAGTATATCGTCAAGCACGACCTTGTCGATGAGGCTGAGTACCGTACAGCCAACCAGAAGTTTTATAATGACTATATCGAAGGGACGTTAGATGCGACAGAGTACAATGAATTCGTCGCGCAGTTTTTGAGTAGTCTGCCGCTTGATAGACTTGATAAGCTAAGAGAAGACTATATCAAAAGTGAAATTGAGCCGCATATTCGCCCAAAAGCAATGGAAGCATTGTGCCAGCATATTGAGCAAGGGCACGATGTGGTGATTATTTCTGCAACCAACGATTTTGTGGTGTCCGCTATTGCCAAGCGCTTTGGCATTGAGTCAGCCAATGTATTGGCTACGCCGCTTGAGATCAAAGACAATCGTTATACGGGCAAGCTGACTGATAAACCAAACTTTCAGGCAGGCAAGATCTACCATTTAGATAAGTGGCTTGATAAGCAGCAAGCAGCGGGCATCACCTTTGAAAAAACCTATGCCTATTCAGACTCCAAAAACGACATTCCATTGCTAGAATGGGCGGATGTGGCGATCTGTGTGTCACCTGATGAGGCGCTACATGCTCATGCCTTGGCGCATCGCTGGGCCATAGAAGATTGGTCAATCTAGATTGCTTAATCTAGTAATAGTAGGAACAAGAATAATTAGACAACCATTTATGCTTAATCTCATTTAAAATAGCGCCAAATGCGTTATTTATTTTTTTAGAAAAACAGGAACACTTATGGAAATCAATCCGTATCAAGAACAGATTAAAGATTTATCCGAGCGCGGGCAGGATTTGCGGAGGTATCTTTGACTTCGATGGTAAGCAAGAACGCTTAGAAGAAGTCAATTTAGAGCTAGAAAACCCAGAGCTGTGGAATGATCCAGAGCGTGCCACCAAGATCAATAAAGAAAAAAGCCACCTTGATGGTGTCATCGATGTGGTGCTCTCTCTTGAAACCACGCTAGAAGATGCGTCTGCCATGCTAGAGTTGGCAGTAGAAGCAGAGGATGAGTCCTTGCTAGCTGACGTGCAAAGCGAGCTAGATGATGCTGAGCAGCGCGTGGCTGATCTAGAGTTCCGCCGTATGTTCAGCGGCGAGATGGATCCAAACAACTGCTACTTGGATATCCAGTCGGGCAGTGGCGGCACCGAAGCACAAGACTGGGCGGAGATGCTGCTGCGTATGTATACACGCTGGGCGGAAGCTCATGGCTTTAAGGTAGATGTGATTGAAGTGTCTGCTGGCAGTGTCGCGGGTATCAAGTCGGCCACCATTGAGATTAAAGGCGATTATGCGTTTGGTTGGCTGCGTACCGAGATTGGCGTCCATCGTTTGGTACGTAAGTCACCATTTGATAGCAACAATGGTCGTCATACCTCATTTGCGGCGGTGTTTGTCTCGCCTGAGATTGATGATAATGTCGAGATTGACATCAATCCTGCGGATTTGCGTATCGATACCTATCGCTCCTCAGGAGCGGGCGGTCAGCACGTCAACACGACAGATTCTGCGGTACGTATTACCCATGAGCCAAGTGGTGTGGTGGTGACTTGTCAGAATGAGCGTAGTCAGCACGGTAACAGAGCCACGGCAATGAAGATGCTGCGTGCTAAGCTCTATGAGCTTGAGATGCAAAAACGTATGGAAAAACAACAAGCGGTTGAAGACAATAAGTCTGATGTCGGCTGGGGCAGCCAGATTCGCTCATACGTGCTCGATGATTCTCGTATCAAGGATCTGCGTACCGGCGTTGAAACCTTCAACACGGGCGCGGTACTAGATGGCGACCTCGATCAGTTTATCGAAGCCAGTCTAAAAGCAGGTCTATAAAATAGAATTCAAATACCAACTAACATGTAATTAAGGAAGATTATGCCAAGCGTAAATAATTATTTTGATAATAAAGTCACTTCGATTGCCTTTCAAACAGCAACCAAGCCTGCAACGGTAGGTGTTATGGAAATTGGTGAGTATGAATTTGGCACCAGTGAGTTTGAGACCATGAGCGTGGTGAGCGGTGCATTGATGGTCAAGCTACCAGAGAGTGATGAATGGCAAACGTTTAATGCTGGCGAGCACTTCACCGTTGAAGCCAATCAAAAATTCCAAGTAAAAGTTGACGTCGAAACCGCTTATTTATGTGTATACGGTAAATAATCACTTTTATTGTAAAGTAGTATCAAAATAAAAAAAGCCAAGTATTTGATGCTTGGCTTTTTTTGTGGGCATGTCATTCTCTAGCTTACCCTTATCAAGCAGATTGCGCCACATCGTCTCCGTCGTGCTTGATGGCAAACTGGTTTCATAGAACGTGAGATAGTTTTGCCATAAGTGCGCCCAAAGATCATGATCGGCGAGGGCGAGTGGCTTTATTTTACACAGGATTACACTTTGTCCGTGGCAAACAAACAGCAAAAATAAGCGCAGTTGATTATGCTAAAACCATAAAATTATTAGAAGAGTGTTTTTATGGGCAAAACAAATGAGCAGTCGACAACGCAGGATGTGCGCCATGACTATGAGCGTCTCGCACGCCGTGCCAATCTGCGTTATGTGAGTGACGACGAACCAGGTTATGAGCGTAGACGTTGGGGCCGCGGCTTTACCTATCGTGATGCAACGGGCAAGACAGTCAAAGACAAAGCGTTGCGTCAGCGGTTTGATGCATTGGTGATACCGCCCATGTGGTCAGAGGTGTGGATATGCCAAGACGAAAAAGGCCATCTGCAATCGACAGGACGCGACGAAAAATCACGCAAGCAGTACTTGTATCATCCCTCGTGGAATAATATTCGTGACCAAGCCAAGTTTGATGCAATGATAGGCTTTGCAGAGGCGCTGCCCAATTTACGCGCGCAGGTCGAGACAGATTTGGAAGCAGAATCATTGTCACGCACCAATGTACTCGCTGCCGTGGTCAAATTGCTTGAAACCACGTTGATTCGTATCGGTAATAGCCGCTATGCCAAGCAAAATAAAAGCTATGGTCTGAGTACGCTACGTAGTAAGCATGTCAGCGAAACGGATAATGGACTGGCGTTTGATTTTGTCGGAAAAAGCGCCAAAGAACACCACATTGAGCTGCAAGATGAGCGTTTGATTGACATCGTGCAGGCATGTTCTGAGCTGCCGGGCTATCAAATATTTAAATACTTAGATGACAATGGACATAAACAAGTCGTCGACAGTAGCGATATCAACGACTACTTGCGAATGCATACATGCGGTATGGACTGCGAAAGCAAATTATATAGTGCAAAAGATTTTCGAACATGGATGGCAAGTGTACTCGCGGCAAGTTATCTATATGATGAGCTACAAACGACGGCAGGCGCTAACATACTTGCCAGCGCACCAGAAAGTGCTGAGCGTCAGCAGCTGGTCACCGATATGGTAAAAAGCGTGGCGGCAGAGCTGGGCAATACGCCAACCGTATGCCGCGCGTCGTATATTCACCCCATCATTATTGAGCGTTTTTTGGCAGGGGAATTTTATGATGACTACAAACAAGCACGCCGCGGTCGTACGAAAAAATACCAAAGCTGTGAGGAGAAAGCCTTACTAGGTTTTCTCAGTGCTGATCGTTAAATATCGATTCTTGAGAAAGTACTTCAAAAATAATTTAAATATTTGATCCTACAAGTTTTTTAAGTTTACTATTAGCTATTTGATGATAAATAGTTATAGGTCATGCTTATTTATATAAAATAAAAATGATACGTTATGTATTGAAATAAGTATAAAAATACGTTACTAATAGAGCATGTTAAATACAAAGATATTAAACGGTCTATAGGATGTGACCGTTTTACAATATGAATATCATTTTATCTGCTATTGCTAAAGGATTAGCTTATGAATACCGCTTCTCAAACTCCTACCCTCAGTCACACAGATGCTTCAACGACACCAAAAAACTATACCGATTATTATAATAATTTTGACATGGATACATTGCTGTCAGAAATCTTTGGCGAACATGTCGACGATCGCTTAAATGCCTATATGGCGTGCTGTGGTCGTCATGTCCGTGATGGCCGCGCGGATAATGCTGCACTGGTACACGAAGATACGGCAGGCAATGTCACGCGCATGAGCTTTGGTGAGCTTGATAAAGCCAGTGCGCAAGTCGCTAACTTACTACAGTCGTATGGCGTAAAAGCGGGGGACAAAGTAGCGACGATGCTACCGCGTACACCTGAGCTACTGACCGTTGTATTGGCAACATGGCGCATCGGCGCGGTATATCAGCCATTATTCACCGCTTTTGGCTATGACTCAATCAAATATCGCATGGATAAAGCCGATACCAAAGTCGTTTTTACCAATGTAGAGAACCGCAGCAAGTTTGATGATTTGGCTGTGCAAACCAAAATGGTATTGGTCGGCAGTACTGAAGATGCTCAGACGTGGGGTGACGATCACTACCGTCAGTCCATGGAATCACAGGCGCAAACGATAGAACCCGTTATGCTCGATACGGATGCACCATTTTTGCAGATGTTTACCTCAGGGACAGTCGGTAAGTCAAAAGGCGTGAGTGTGCCATTATCAGCCTTACCTGCGTTTTATCTCTATATGCGTTATGCCATTGACCTACGCGCAGACGATCAATATTGGAACATGGCCGATCCTGGCTGGGCGTATGGATTGTATTACGCCATCACAGGGCCACTGCTATTAGGGATCACGACTTATTTTAATGAAGCAGGATTTGACGCGACCAATACGCGCGACTTTATGATGCGTCATCAGATCACCAATTTGGCCTCTTCACCGACAGCATTTCGCATGATGAAATCCAGCGGCGTTTTTGACAACGTTAATGAAGACAATAACGCCAAACTCGCTTTGCGCTGTGCCAACTCGGCAGGGGAGACGCTGAATACCGAGGTCGTCAACTGGGTTGAGACCTATCTGGGCTGTCAGGTAAAAGATCATTACGGTCAAACAGAAACGGGCATGACGTGCTGTGCGCATCATGCGCTAAAACACGAATCACCAGTTGGCTCGATGGGAATGGCGCTACCAGGTCACACGCTGGTCGTATTGGATGATGAGATGAATGTACTACCAGATGGTGAGCAAGGACAGTTAGCAGTCGTGGTCAGCCAGTCACCTGCGTTTTATTTCCGTGGTTATAGCTGGAATGAAAAACAAGCTTTCGTTGATGACTACTATCTGACAGGCGATGTGGTTGAGCGTCATAGTGACGGCAGCTACTGGTTTTCAGGACGTGATGATGACATTATCATTACGGCAGGTTACCGCGTGGGACCCACTGATGTCGAAAACACCGTCTTAGAGCATGACGCAGTGGCAGAATCTGCGGCTGTGGGCGTGCCAGACGAAGTGCGTGGACATACGATCAAATCTTATGTGGTATTAAAAGAAGGCGTCGAAGGTAGCGAGCAAATCGCCAAAGAAATCCAAGAGCTGGTGCGCAAACGTCTATCCACTCATGCCTATCCACGTGAGGTCGAGTTTGTGACCGAGTTACCAAAAACACCAAGTGGCAAAATTCAACGCTTTTTGCTACGCAGTTTATCTGCCGCGTAACTACCCGATAGAGCGTTTATAGATAATTCATAGAAAACAGCTAATAAAAAATGAAGATTTAAAGGAATAAACATGCAAATTAAAGAGAATAGCTTTTTGGTCACAGGCGGTGCATCAGGTTTGGGTGAGTCAGTGGCTCGTGCGATTGTCTATCAAGGCGGCAACGTCGTCATCGCTGATCTCAATGAGTCAGCAGGGCAAGCACTGGTCGCTGAGCTGGGTGATAGTACGCGCTTTGTGCGCTGTGATATCACTAAAGGCGATGAGGTGCAATCAGCGGTTGAGATGGCTGAGTCAGCTTTCGGCGGCTTACAAGGCTCAATCAACTGTGCGGGTATCGTAGTGGTACAAAAGCTGCTAGATCGTGATAACAATCCAGCAGACCTTGAGGCATTTAGCCGCGGGGTCAATGTCAATCTGGTGGGTTCATTTAATGTCGCCCGTTTGGTCGCGGCTAGCATTGCCAAACGCATAGCGAATGATAGCAATGCAGGCGAGCATGCAGAAAAAAACCATGTACAAAAGAATGTAGATCAAGGCATTATTATTAATACAGCTTCTATCGCAGCCTTTGATGGTCAAGTGGGTCAAGCCAGCTATTCTTCTTCCAAGGCAGGGGTGGTTGGTCTGACCTTGCCGCTGGCTCGTGAGCTGGCACGTCATGGCATCCGCGTTATGACCATCGCGCCAGGTGTCTTTGCTACCCCGATGATGGAGAGCATTCCTGAAAAAGCCCGCGAGCAGCTAGAAGCAGGCGTGCCTTATCCCAAGCGTTTGGGCGCTCCCAATGAGTTTGCCAAATTGGTCACTCATATCATTGATAATGCTTATCTAAATGGCGAGGTGATCCGCTTAGATGGTGCAATTCGTATGGTGTAACATTTGAGTAATTCATTCGTTTTGCACAAAACTTATCTAAATAGTCTGACATAGTGCTTTGATACATATGATTAATGACAAAAAACTCATCATGAGGATCAAAGCCTATGTCATTTTTTTATAATAAATTTCACCCGCCAAATGAGCAGCGCATGTATTGGTTACTTATAGGCATTAGCCTTGCTGCTACTGTAAGCACCAGTGCTATTGCTTATGCCAAAAACTCCTCAACATCCAAAAACCTATTCCTACGTCTGTAGTTATTGATCGAGTCTTCGTCGACAAATCAGATCGTGTCTTAACATTGATGAGCGATGGTAAAGCCATTAGGTCGTATCGTATTGCGCTAGGGGGTAGTCCATCGGGACATAAGCAACAATAAGGCGATCAGCGTACGCCCGTTGGGATTTATACCTTATTAGCTATCTAAATGATGAAGACAAGGCACGAGCGAAGTCATTAGAGGTCAATCCGGGCGGCGATATTATGATTCATGGGCAAATGAATGGCTTTGGACATTTGGGCTGGTTGAATCAACGACGCGATTGGACCGATGGTTGTATCGCGGTGACCAATACCGAGATGGATGAGATTATGGTATCGGAGATACTTGGTACGCTTATCGAAATTGTGGAGTAGCATAGTCGGATTATGATTGGGTCTATACTCAATAAGTGCATTGCTTATTACCGTATTCAACGGAGATTTCTCTTGAATTTACATCAATAAAATGGCATTTCTTACCTACTAACTTCCTTTATCTGCTATTAATAGCCCATTTAAATATTATTAATAATTATCATTGTTTTAAGTAAGGTTTTATTTGGTAATCGTCTTGAAATAGGTGTATATATACCTTATATAAATGACAGATAACAGTGGGCACTAGACTAGGAGAGTCCCTAGAAGTTCCACTGAAAATACTAATTATAAAAGGATATAAACATGAGATTTGAGAAGTTTACGCAAAAACTGCAATCAGCGATTCAAGAAGCTCAGAGCCTAGCGTTAGGTCGTGATCATACGGGCATTGATCCTGTGCATTTGCTTGCGGTATTGCTACAAGATGAATCTAATTTATCTATCTGCCAACAAGCAGGCGCTTCTATTCCAGCGCTAAAAAATGGCGTTGCCAAAGCACTCGATAACCAAGCGACCATTTCGGAGCCGACAGGTGACGTCAATCTAAACCCAAACTCAGTCAAAATTCTGAACTTGGCAGATCGTCAGGCGCAAAAAGAAGGCGATGATTTTATTGCGACTGAATGGGTCATGTTGGCACTCGCTGAGCAAGGCGAAACCAAAAAAATATTTGAAAGTGCAGGTGTGACGGCAAGCAAACTAAAAGCGGTCATTGAGCAGCTGCGCGGTGATGATACGGTCAATAACCAAAACGCTGAAGATCAGCGTGATGCACTCAACAAATACACGATTAATCTGACTGAGCAAGCAGAGCTTGGCAAACTAGATCCAGTCATTGGCCGTGACGAAGAGATCCGCCGTACCATTCAGGTACTGTCGCGCCGTACCAAAAACAACCCTGTGCTCATCGGTGAGCCGGGCGTTGGTAAAACAGCCATCGTAGAAGGCTTGGCACAAAAAATCATCAATGGCGACGTACCAGAAGGTCTGCGCCGTAAAGAAGTGTTGTCATTAGACTTGGGCGCGCTAATCGCTGGGGCAAAATTCCGCGGTGAGTTCGAAGAGCGTCTCAAAAGCGTATTGAGCGACTTGGCCAAACAAGAAGGCAATGTCATTTTGTTCATCGATGAGCTGCACACGATGGTTGGTGCAGGCAAGTCTGAAGGTGCAATGGATGCGGGTAATATGCTAAAACCTGCACTGGCACGCGGTGAGCTGCACTGCGTTGGTGCGACCACCCTTGATGAGTATCGCCAGTACATCGAAAAAGACGCTGCGCTTGAGCGTCGTTTTCAAAAGGTTTTGGTCGATGAGCCAACGGTCGAAGATACTATTGCGATATTACGGGGTCTAAAAGAGCGTTACGAGCTGCATCATGGCGTCGATATTCAAGACAGTGCCATCATTGCTGCTGCGCGCATGAGCCATCGCTATATCACTGACCGTAAGCTACCAGATAAGGCGATTGATTTAATTGATGAAGCGGCCAGTCGTTTGCGTATGGAGATGGACAGCAAGCCTGAATCATTAGGTAAACTCGATAGTCGCCTCATTCAGCTAAAAATGCAGCGTGAGGTGCTCAAAAACGAAGAAGATGCTGGCGCGCAAGCTGAGCGTAAAGTGCTCGATGCGCAAATAGCAGAATTGGAAAAAGAGTACGCTGATCTTAATGAAGTTTGGCAGGCAGAGAAAGCGTTGGTCAAAGGCAGTCAACAGCTAAAAGACGAGCTGGATAAAGCCCGTATCGCTTATGACAAAGCCAGTCGTGAAGGCGATTATGAGACCATGAGTAAGCTGCAATATGAGACCATTCCGCAGCTTGAGCGCCGTATTCATGAGTCTGACTTGGCTGAGCAAAAAGAGCAGACTGGTGAAGGTGATGGTGTCAAATTGCTACGGAATAAGGTCACAGACAATGAAATCGCAGAGGTGGTTGCGGCCGCCACTGGTATCCCAGTCAGCAAGATGATGCAAGGCGAGCGTGACAAAATGATCGCAATGGAAGAAAAGCTCCATGAGCGTGTTATCGGTCAAAACGAAGCGGTCGAATCGGTGGCCAATGCGGTACGTCGTAGCCGTGCAGGCTTATCTGATCCCAACCGTCCTTCAGGCTCGTTCTTATTCTTAGGACCTACAGGCGTTGGTAAGACAGAGCTGACCAAATCACTAGCGAACTTCTTATTTGACTCTGAAGATGCAATCGTACGTATCGACATGAGTGAATATATGGAAAAACATAGTGTCAGTCGTCTTGTAGGGGCACCTCCAGGTTACGTTGGTTACGAAGAAGGCGGTACGTTGACTGAAGCGGTACGCCGTAAGCCATATAGCGTCATATTGTTCGATGAAGTGGAAAAAGCGCATCCAGATGTGTTCAACATCTTGCTACAAGTATTGGACGATGGTCGCTTAACCGATTCGCAAGGTCGGGTGGTAGATTTCAAAAACACCGTCATTATCATGACCAGTAACTTGGGTTCGCACAAGATTCAGGAAATGGTTGGTGAAAGTTACGAGGATATCAAAGCGGAAGTAATGGATTCTGTTGGGCAGCATTTCCGTCCAGAGTTCGTCAACCGTATTGACGAAATCGTAGTTTTCCATCCGCTTGGTATGTCACAGATGGCAGGTATTGCAGATATTCAATTGGATCGATTGCGTCAGCGTATCCAAGAGCGTGAGATGGATATTGAGCTGTCAGCAGATGCGATGAATAAATTGGTTGCCGTGGGTTATGACCCTGTTTATGGTGCTCGTCCTTTGAAGCGAGCCATTCAACAAGAGATCGAAAACCCATTGTCATTGAAACTATTAGCAGGTGATTTTGTCGCTGGTGATATTATCAAAGTCGATGTGGGTGCCGATGACAAGCTAACTTTTGATAAGCTTAGAATGAGCTAATCAGTTTATCCTTGACGTCTTTATGACCCAACTTTACGCTTAAAATCAACCCCTTATCTACAATCGTAGGTAAGGGGTTTTTATTTATAAGGCGCGTTTTACGTTACTGTTTTTTTACCATTTAAATATCTCTTAAATATCAAGACTATGCTATAAATAAATGGATGACCAATAAAATAAATGCCAATCGGATAGAAAGGATAAAACAATGACAACCTCTATTGAACGTGTAAGTCTACCCTTAACTTCGCCATTACTCATTGCAGCGTTGTTGTTTAGCACTGCCGCGTGCTCCAACCCTTCAGCAGTAAGTCCTAGCAATAACAAAAGTACCGCAACAGAGTCCAAGGAAGTTTCCATTTCAGATAGCAATGCTCAAACCGCCACAAAAAGCACTACACAAACAAAGACTAGCAAGCCTGCTTTTACGACTAAAGCAATCGCTACCTTTGATGAGCCTTGGGCTATGACAGCACTACCCAGTATAGATGGCAAAGCGCCCAAACTACTAGTGACGCAAAAAACAGGAGAGTTATTCATTGTAGACACGGCGACGGGTAGCAAGACACAAGTAGCAGGCATCCCTAAAGTGGCCTATGGTGGTCAAGGTGGTTTGGGAGATATTATATTAGCACCAGATTTTGCGACTTCTAATGCTGTATATATCAGCTACGTAGAAGCAGGAAAGGGGGGTGATAGTAATAAGTTTGGGGCAAAAGTAATCAAAGCGACACTGGCAGGATTAGGCACAAATGCGCCCACACTACAGGTCATCACGCCTATTTGGGAGCAATCTCCAAAAGTCACGGGGCAAGGTCATTATAGCCATCGCTTATTGTTTTCACCTGATGGACAGTATCTATATATCAGCTCAGGAGAACGCCAGAAAAAAGAGCCTGCACAAAATATGAGCATGAATCTAGGTAAGATTATTAGATTGTATGCTGACGGCTCGGTTCCAAAGGACAATCCATTTGTCAATGATAGCAATGACATTGCCTCTCAGTTTTGGACAATGGGCAATCGCAATGTGCTCGGCATAAGATTTGATGAAAGCGGCAGGCTTTGGGCAAACGAGATGGGGCCAAAGGGCGGTGATGAATTTAATCTGATTGAAAAAGGCAAAAACTACGGCTGGCCGATTGTATCAAATGGTCGTAATTATTCAGGTACACCAATCCCAGATCACGACACTCGCCCTGAGTTTGAAATGCCTAAAATCACATGGACACCCGTTATTTCACCGTCATCACTGAGTCTATATACGGCTGGTAGCCACAATGACTTTCCAGCATTACAAGGCGATTTTTTAATCAGTGGTTTATCTTCAAAAGCGCTTATTGTCGTAAGTGTCGATGAAGATGATAGTGCTACTGAACGCTATCGTTATGACATGGGAGAGCGTGTACGCAGTGTGCTAGCAGTAGACGGGCAAGTGTGGACACTTGAAGACGGTAATAATGCACAATTACTCAGATTATTGCCCAAATAACATCGAAACAATATTGAAATAACATCGAAACAGCATCGAATTAAGGACGTATTTACCTACCTGTATATTTAATTATTTTAATAAAACTATTCAATTATTTTAGAGTAAATTAATAGTTTTATCAAGTTTTATTTTGTAATAGATTGATAGTTAAGACCTATTTTGTTAAGGTAACGTTCCTTGAAATTTGAGACTTGCACATGGAAGAAGTAAAAGTAGGCAGATTAGGACCTTTTCCGCGGGTAAGTAAACCTGTGTTTATTACATCATCACTGCTGATTGTTGGCTTTATTATTTTCGGTGCGTTTTTCACCGAAACAGCAGGGGCTGTTTTTAGTTTTTTACAAAATTTTATTACCGATAAGTTTGGTTGGCTATTCATTATCTTAGTGAATACAGCGCTTGGGCTTTGCATTTACTTAGGAATGAGTCGCTATGGTGATATTCGTTTAGGTAACCAAACGGAGCGACCACAGTACAATCTGTTTTCTTGGATTGGTATGTTGTTCTCTGCTGGTATTGGTATTGGCCTTGTCTACTGGGGTACAGCGGAGCCGTTGTATCACTTTATGGCACCACCAATGGGCGAGGCCGAAACGGTTGAAGCCGCAAAGCAAGCGATGAATATCTCATTTATGCATTGGGGTCTACACGCTTGGGGCATCTATACGATTGTGGCACTGTCGTTAGCGTATTTTCATTTTCGTCGCGGTTTGCCTTTATCGATTCGCTCAACTTTGTATCCTTTGCTCGGCAAAAGAATCTATGGTCGCTGGGGGCATACGGTCGATATCTTGGCCGTGTTCGGTACGATGTTTGGTGTGGTCACCTCACTCGGGCTTGGAGTGATGCAGATCAATGCGGGACTTGAGAAACTATTTGGCATGCCGAATAGTCTCACTGTACAGTTCGGTTTGATAGCTTTCATCACAGCGCTTGCAGCCGCTTCCGTTATGATGGGTCTGGATAAAGGTATTAAGCGCCTTAGTGATATCAATATCGGTTTTACAATCGTTTTATTGGTATTCATGGTGGCTTTAGGGCCAACGCTCTTTATCTTTGATAGCTTTATCGAAAATATCGGCAACTATCTGACTGTACTCGTGCCTTTGGGTACGTGGGGCGAGTCTTATAGTGGAACAGATTGGCAAAGTGCTTGGACGATATTTTATTGGGCATGGTGGGTGAGCTGGGCACCATTCGTTGGTATCTTTATTGCCCGTATCTCTCGTGGTCGTACCATCCGTGAGTTTACGTTTGGGGTACTGTTAATCCCTATGCTTATCTTGTTCTTTTGGTTCACGACCTTTGGTGGCGTAGCGATTCATATGGAGCTTGCCTCTGCTGTGACAGGTATTAGCCCAGGTTTGGTTGAAGCAGTACAAGCAGATACCGGTAGCGCAATCTTTAAGCTAGTTGAGTACTACCCACTAGCCAAACCGATTACGTTAATGATTGTTGTCATGATTATGCTTTGGTTTGTGACTTCGTCAGATTCGGCCAGTTTTGTTATCGATATGCTGACCGCTGGTGGCGATACCAATCCACCAAAGATTCAGCGTTTGTTTTGGGCAACCACAGAAGGCGTTATCGCTGCCATATTGTTAGCGGCTGGTGGATTGTCTGCTTTGCAGGCAGCTGCCATCGTAGCAGGATTGCCATTTGCTTTAGTGGTTTTTGTCATAATGTATGCGTTGTTACGCGGATTAGGACGTGATCGTCTGATTCTTTACCGTGCGCAGCAAAGCTATATCACAGATGAGTCAGCAGATCATAACTCTGCAGATGAGTTTGTTGATGAGCATTTACTCAAAGGCCCACCTAAGATTGTTAAGGGTGACTAAGCAGTAAAATCGTTATTTTAACCATTGTTCTAATCATTAATAGAAGCCCCAATTTATTTTTAAATTGGGGCTTCTTTGTGGCTACTCAAATATATTTTTTGGAATGAAGTATTCTTATGAATTAACTGCATTCACCTTTGGTATAACTAATGGCCTCAGGTATGTTACAGGCCGAGCAAGCATTACCTGCCGTACGGTAGCTTATCACTGAGCCAACTTTCGTTTTTACACAGACTGGATCATATTGCATGGTACACATGGTCTTCTCAGAGCGAGAGGTTGGACAGTGAGTTAAGGTGTTTTCAAGCATTTGACTGTTATCTGTTGCAGGTTGCGTGGGAGTAACTGCGCCAGGCGTAGCGCTGCAACCCGCCAGTGCTAATACCAAGGAGACGACAGCTAATGATGGTTTGAGGGATTGCGCCAGTGTAGGCAGTGATAATTTAGATAGCGTTTTTTGCATGATGTGATGTCCTTATTTGCAAGCGTTCTATTACCGCTCGTCACGTTATTGATAGATCGATATAGCACTTAAAGTTTTATAATAACTAATGAATGGCTATGGACTCAATAACATAATACAAAAAACCCAAGCTTGAGCGGCTTGGGTTTTTTGTTAAATACAGATGATTGTCACAGCAGAATATCTACCTAGATAAGAATAGCAACTTATTCAGCTGGCTTATCATCTTTGTTTAGCTGCACATATTTATCGAAATTTTGTGCATAATCTGTCAAATTGTCACTTAGCATCTGGCGATATTGTTTGACATAAAACTCGACGATATCGTCTTTTTCTTTGGCAAAATCATCGGCTTTCACGAAGCCAATCGAGGCCACAGAGGCGCTGTAGCGTGCGGCAGCATATAACAAAGAAGCACCTACCTGTCCTGAATGGGCATCAGGGCCTAGCTGACTATTGGCGACACCGATGATAGCATCAGCGCGTTGGTAAAACGCCTGCATTTCAGGGGTGATTTCAATGCTTGCATCCACATTGTTGTCTTGAGTGTTGCTGTCTTGAGACATAAGCTGCTCCTAATAATAAGTGTCGATAATTTTAGTATATAAAGGCGGTTTGTAAATGATTCAACGTAATGACTCTATGACCCTTATAAGCCAGCGTCTGCTTTTAAGATATCTGCTTTGTCTGTTTTTTCCCAAGTAAAGGCAGTTTCTGAGCCTTGACGACCAAAATGTCCAAAGGTAGCCGTCTGCTGATACATTGGCTGTAATAGGTTCAGCATACGAGTGATGCCATAAGGACGCAAATCAAAATGAGTACGAATCAGGCGAATGATTTCATCGTTACTGATTTTGCTCGTGCCAAAAGTGTTGACAGAGATAGACGTTGGCTCAGCAACCCCAATCGCGTAACTGACTTGTACTTCACAGCGATCAGCAAGACCAGCTGCGACGATGTTTTTGGCCACATAACGTACCGCATAAGCAGCACTGCGATCTACTTTTGAGGGATCTTTACCACTAAAAGCACCGCCCCCATGACGTGCCATACCGCCGTAAGTATCGACAATGATTTTGCGGCCTGTTAAGCCTGCATCACCCACAGGACCACCAATGACAAACTTACCCGTTGGATTGATATGGTAGCGTGTACCCGCATGTAACAGATCAGCCGGTAGCACTTGCTTGATGATAGATTCCATCACTGCTTCTTGCAGATCAGACTGCGAGATGCTCGGATCATGCTGAGTTGATAGAACGACCGCATCGATTGCAGCAGGACGGTTGCCATCATACTTCAAGGTAACCTGCGCTTTGGCATCAGGACGGAGCCATGGTAGCTCGCCTGCACGGCGCAGCTCAGATTGACGCTCCATCAAACGATGGGCATATTCAATAGGGGCCGGCATTAATACATCAGTTTCATTACTGGCGTAACCAAACATTAAACCTTGATCGCCTGCACCTTGCTCTTCAGGATCATGACGATCGACACCTTGAGCGATTTCAGGAGACTGCTTACCCAGCATATTGATGACCGCACAAGTCTCGCCATCAAAACCCAAATCTGAGTGGTGATAACCAATGCCGTTGACCGTGTCACGCACCAGCCGCTCTAAATCGATATTGGCAGTTGTGGTGATTTCACCGGCAAGTATCACCGCGCCTGTTTTTACTAAAGTTTCGCAGGCCACACGTGCGTGTAAGTCTTCACGTAAGATAGCATCAAGGATGGCGTCTGATATTTGGTCAGCCATTTTGTCAGGGTGGCCTTCGCTCACAGATTCGGAGGTAAATAAGTTGTATTCACGCATAATGGGATCGCTTAATTGAATCAATAAAGGTAGGAAAAGCAACACTCTGGGTGCTGCTCTAATTAATGTTGACCACGCATTTACGCGGCAGATAATCGGTATTTCTCAATGCTAAAAATCGGTGTTGAACAAAGTTTTTGTCATCAATTTGGCTAAAATCTAGACCTACTATCATTCAATCAATTCATATATGGAGCAATGATAATAAGCTTTTATGGCTATGGCGGTAGAGAGTTAGGTCAATGTTCGCTCTAATAGGCTACTGTCAGTGTGCAGATTGCCTTATCAGAAGCGGGGTAATTGCCAAAATCTCTTAACACAAAATAGGGTTATTCTACCCTGAAACGTTATAAAACTCTAGTGAGCAGCACTTGCTATACTATAAGAAATGCTCAACAAGTGATTCACTGTCGTAAAACGTAGGTACTTGCCAGTTCATGGCTACATAAGTTTGTCTTTGAGACAGGAGTGTCACTACGTTATAGTTCTAAAAAGGTCGCTTTATCTTTAAACATGCACTCTTCATAGACGGGGCAAGCGCCGCATTTGGGTGTACGCGCTTGGCAGGTATAGCGCCCGTGCAAAATAAGATAATGATGCGCATCAACGATAAAGTCATCGGGTATACGCTCGACCAGTTTGTTTTCGACGATGAGCACCGTTTTACCAGTAGCGAGTCCAGTACGATTGCCGACGCGAAAGATATGCGTGTCGACCGCCATGGTTGGCTGACCAAAAGCAGTATTCAAAACTACGTTGGCGGTTTTACGCCCCACACCAGCTAATGATTCTAGATCTTTGCGGTTGTCAGGGACGGTGCTATCAAACTTTTCAATCAAATCGCGGCAAGTCTTGATGACATTTTTGGCTTTTGCGTTATATAAGCCAATATTTTTGATATACGTCTTTAGACCTTCTTCGCCTAGTGCCAGTATAGCTTCAGGTGTGTTCGCCACGGGGTACAACTGCTGAGTGGCAATATTGACGCTCACATCAGTTGCCTGTGCAGATAAGATAACGGCGATGAGCAGCTCGAAATTACTGCCGTAATTTAGCTCGGTGACAGGCTCGTCAATCGTCGCCGCTAGCTTTTCAAAAAATGGACGCACATCGCGATTGGGCATTCTTCTAGAGGGCGGTGTATCGGCTGTTTTATGTTTGACCGTTTTACTCATGGTGTTTTAACTATTATTTTAGTGAGTGGTGTTGCAAAATTATATGCTAGCGATGGCATTTATATGAGTTATTAAAGTATCAATCACGTAATCACAGCACCGCTTGTAATGCGTCGAGCTCTGCTTGCAAGCCTTCAAGCTCCATTTGTTTTTTATCATTGGCGCGCACGCTGAGCTGCTTTTCGAGTTTTTTGATTTTGGTACGTAGTTTAGCCGCTGCAATGGTATTCTTTGCTTGTGCTTCGCTAATATTTAGCGATTGGCTCGTTGCATTGTTGAGCTTGGCCTCTACCATGCTGACCACAGGTTTGCTATTGCTGGTATCAGCCAGTTGTTCTGTCACGCGTTTGAGATGCGTGTGGTAGCGCTGTCTCAAGTCTTCTTGTTCGGCTACTCTCTCAAAGGGAGAAAGCTCACGCTCGACAATGACCAAGTCGATACAATCAACAGGGCAGGGTGCGATACATAGCTCACAGCCTGTGCACAAATCGGTAAAAATCGTATGCATGTGTTTGCCAGTACCGACGATAGCATCCACTGGACAAGCCGGAATACATTTGGTACAGCCGATACAGTCGTCTTCACGAATCACAGCACGAACCTCTGTTGGACGTCCTGATGTCATGTCTATCGGCCATTGTGATGGTGCGGCTGTCAGATGAGTATCTATCCCAATTGTCTGAGCGATAGCGTCCGTTACTGGCTGGCCACCAGGCACACATTTATTGTATGGCTCACCCTTTAATACGATAGCAGTGGCGTAAGGCAAGCAGCCATCTGGATGCTCACAAAGCCCGCATTGCGTTTGCGGCAGACAAGCATCAACGCGTGCAATTTTTGTCTGTACATCATTTGGCAGGGTATCAATGTGCAGCGACTTAAACAAGATCGGTAAATCTGTCAAGCGTGTCTGTTCAGTACTTTGAGGATGGGTGTCGGTTTGGGACATGGTATTACTGGCCTTAGTATCGGTCATCATTAGCGACTGTCACTTATGTCTGTCAGTGGCTAGGTAGATAAGTGACTATTGATTGCATATTTTATAGGCAAATTATGGATCTTTGTACTGACGTTCTATATCAAATAGTCAATGACCCAGCCGTGTCGATCGCTGTTGCGCTGCGAAGATTAACACATTTAAAGCCGTAAAACATCAGGGTCGAAAACCTAGTCTTGAACATTAAAAATTAAAGCATAAGATCAATGATATTGTGATGCATTTATTCTAAAAACGGTGAGCGTTTGCGGAATGTCTACTTACTAAAACGCTTGAGGATAAAATCAATCAATAGATGCATGCGATGAGGCATGTTATCACGGTCGCGATAGAGCATCTGGCAGCCTCTAGGTTGGTTATTCCAATCAGGCAATACTTGCTGCAAACCGCCTGATGTGATCAAAGGCTGTGCATCATAATCGGGGATGAAACCTAGACCGATACCATCCGCAATAGCCCCCGTTAGTAAACTAATATTATCAACTTTTAGACGGATATTATTTGTTGGCTGATGCGCCTGTACCTCGCCCGTTATACGATGCTGTAGATGCCACGTAAACATCGGAGGACATAGGACAGTTGGGTATTCCGCCAAATCATTGGGCGTTTGGATATCGGATACATCGATATCGCTGGCTGCACAAATCATAAAGCGAATATTGGTCAGCTGCCGCCCAATCCAATGATTGGCACTGTGTTCACCAATACGAAAAGCGACATCAATAGCTTGCGCGTCAATATCAATGGTCTGATTGGACAGACGCAAATCTAAATGGATATCTGGATATTGTTTTAAAAAAGCATTGAAATGCGGCGCTAAAATATCACTACCAAAATTGACAGGGGCGCTGATTCTGATTGTGCCTTTGGCCTCATTTTTATCTTGTAGTAAGCAACACGCGACGTTTTCTAACTCATCAAAGAGATGGGCGCTGCTCTTGTAATATTGTTGCCCTGCATGGGTCAACTGTACGCGGTGCGCATCTCGGTTGAGCAACCTAAGTGCCAGATCTGCTTCTAGTTTGGCAACTCGGCGACTCAATGTCGATAGGGGCATGTCAAGCATTATAGAGGCTTGGCGAAAGCTGCCGTAGCGGACAACCGCGCAAAAACTGCGCATGTCATCGAGGGAGTAGTTAAATTTCATATTCAGAATCTATGCTCTCGTTATTGCTTGTTTATACCGTATTTAAAATATATACACTGGTGGTTATCTTTTCGCAAGTTTTTTGGGTGCAGTATGAGCCGTTCAGCGAACACCACCGCCGTCCTATATTTATTACTGTGTACGTTTCTCTGGGGCGCAAGTTTTCCTGTCGGCAAGCATGCCTTGAGTGAAGTAAATGCATTAACCTTAGTCATGTGGCGTTTTAGCATTGCCTCGATGTGTCTGTACCTTTATACAAAATATAAGCACATGCCAATCCCTAATCTCACACCCAAACAATGGGCGTGGGCGATTGGTGTATCCATCATTGGTGTTGGTGGCTTAAACTTGGGGCTGTTTACTGGGCTTGAACAGACTAATGCTAACAATGGTGCGTTGATTATGGCGCTTAGCCCGCTGGTGACTTCTTTGATTGGTTCTATAGCGCAGCGCCAGTTTCCTACCAAAGGCGCGCTGTTTAGTTTGGTGGTTTGTCTCTCTGGCGTACTGCTGGTACTGACCGATGGCGCATTTGCCAAACTGCTAGGGTTTGAATTTAACCATGGCGATCAAATGATTTTTTTAGGTATGCTGTGCTGGAGTCTCTATACTTATCTGACTCAAGGTATCAGCCGCTGGATGCCGATGATTCCTTATACCTTGGTCGGTATGCTGTCAGGTCTTGGGGTGATATCGCTCATGGTGTTATTTAGTGCAGAGGTACATCCATTGCAAGAAAGCTTAGCCATCAGTCGCAGTGTCTTTGGCGACTTGATATTTATTGGCGTCTTCGGCACGGTTGGCGGTTATCTATTGTGGATCTCTGGCGTCAAGCAGTTGGGCGCTGCTAATGCGTCATTATTCTTTAATTTTGTGCCAGTGTTTGCTGCGCTCACGGCCTTTGCTTACGGTCAGCAAGTGACCGCTTTGCAATTATTAGGTATGGCGATTGTGATTGCAGGGCTATTGATACCCAGACTTGTCAAATGGCAACATCAGCGTCTGACCGCCCATAATGTCTAAGTGAGACGCAGTAGGCACTGACATTAGCCGCTAAAATGAGCTGCCAGTGACAGTGTCATTTAATTTCATAATAAAATGCCTTGTTCTTTGGCAATCTGATCGATCAATTCTCGAGCGATACTGCCCTTTGGTGGAATCTTTGGCAGGTTAGAGAGATCAAAAAAATCAGCATGCGCCAGTTCGTCTTCTTGAATAATAATATCGCCACTGGCATAAGAGGCACGGAACCCAAGCATCAAATTGGAGGGAAATGGCCAAGGCTGGCTACTCACATAATGAATATCTGATATGCTGATATTGACCTCTTCTGCCACCTCACGTACCACCGCATGCTCAAGGTTCTCACCCACCTCAACAAACCCAGCGATCAAACCATACATGGGCGGCAGTTTTTGCTGTCCATGTCGATGGTGGTGCGCGAGTAAGATTTGCATTTCATCTGTTACTGGGTTTGGGCGGGTAATCGCCGTAATCACACATGGCTGGACGCGAGGATACTGGCGCAGCTGGCATACTGGACAAACCATAGCGCGCTCGTCTTGGTCAGCATGTACGGTAGGACTGGCACAGCGACTACAGAACTGCGTATCTGCTTGCCACCTTAATAACTGTATCGCTTGACTGATCTGGTCAGATAGGGCAACAGGTATGTTATTTATCAGCTGTCGATAAGGGACAAAGGTATCAGTACTGCTTTCGGCGATGATAGGCAGCGTCACGTTATGAGCGACTGCGTAATCATAAGTCATGGCAGTGGTGGACGGCGCAGTGAAGGTTTGGGCAGTGTTTTCATTGATCAAATCAGATGAAAGGCTATCCATATTATTATTATCATCAGATTGCCAGTGATTTGGCGATAGACTCTCATGTAGCGTCACGTGACCGAGCCGATAAGCTTGCTCGTCTGAACCAGTACGACTCTGTGGTAGTTGGATTTGTAATGGCCACCAACCATCTGGCATTTGACGGCATAAAACAGTGTCATCACTCAATATAAAAGCATGGGCCATAAAAGATTCCAAACAGTTTGAAGCAAATCCGTATCGATTTAGATACAGACTTATTTAACGTGAAGTATTCTGATTAAGTTTTATCGCCGCAAAATGACAAAATGGCGACGATAAAACCTGTGCAAGCAGTACTAAGCAGCAAGTAGATGACTTAAGCTTTGCTGGCCAACGTCAAGCGCTTGTTTACTGACAGGACGATTGTTCTCAAAACCATCCAGATGATGATCGACCGCCATAATCACATCAGCGATGCAGGCGAGTGTAGGGTCTTCGATACGTTGTCCACTCTCTATACGTTTTTCGATATAAATGGCTAATTGACCAAGCATGCTGGCGGGTGTTGGCAAATGTAAAAAGCGCAATGCACCTGCCACTTGGCGCATCATTCCCGGTATATTCTGAATATTAAGCATGTCGCGTTCAGGCTCTGCCAAATAGTCGTTAATTGCTTGCTCGGCACTTGCAATGGCGGTACGGCTTTCTTGTATGAGGGTATCGTATGATGTATTGAGCTGATGCAATGAGATATGCTGATTATTCAGTGGTAAGTAGATCGCCCCTGGGGTATGCATCTCTGCCATTGCAATTGTAGCATTCTCTGCATGCATCAATGCCAGTAATAAGTGATCAAAGTCATCCGGCGAAGGCGCCTGCCAATGGCTGACCGCACCCGCCGCTGTGATAAGACTATCAGCTGCATTGGACAATCCTAGCAGGCGCAGTGCTGAGCTCAATTCAGTCAAATCTTCAATGATCTGGGCAGTTTGCATATCAACAGGATTGATGGAGTCGCCACGTGCATAGCTGTCGACATTTTCTTTAATATTATTGATTTGAGACTGAATAATGTCATTTAGTGTATCGGTGAGTGCGCGATTGGGACCAAACAAGAAACGCTTCATCTCATCAAGCTGATCGCCTTCTAGATAGTTACTTGCGTACTGCTCACGTAATTGCTGCGCCTCAACAGTATCACGCTGACAGGCAAAATTAACTAAGTCTGCAAAACGTGTATCCATCACAGGTAAGTAGCTTTGGAACTGCTGCTCCACATAAATCAGCGTATGCTTTTGGCTCACGTTCAACGGTAAGACCGCGGCAATATCTGTCACAGCAGTCGCTGCTGCTTGCCAAAATAGGCTGTTACTATTTGATGCGATCAAAGCGCAGGCAGCACTCATGGCATCGAGTTTTTGCTGATCGTTTGAGTCAATATTGCCATCTTGGTTGAGTAGGGCAACGCCAAGACCGCTACGATAGGCATAGGTCAGGAGTTTTGTATCCAAATTGAGCGCGCTTAGTGGTTCAAAGTTTTGCTCTGGGTTAGCAATGATGACGCTACTGCTCCCAAAAGTAGAAAAGTCCTCGACCGTCATTGGTGGTTTTTGTCCATGCGCATTGAGATTGTTAACCACTGGCAATAACAAAGTAGGCTCTACCGACTCAGTCAATAATACAAACTCGACATAGCGTTCTAAAGTCATAATGGCTTCTGATAAATCCATGATGAGAGCCATGTCATTGTTGTCGCCGTTGTCATAAAGGCGCTGTAGACCGTCAACGATCGCATTGTTTAACACTTCTGCACCAACAAGAGAAATCAGTTTAAAAATACAAGACAGCTGCTTTAGAACATCAATAGAATCTGACAATAAAGGTGCTTGGCTACTATCGTCATTGAATTCGCTCAGATGAATCTCAGTATCTTTGAGCGTTGCGATAATCTCATCATGCAATAAGTGGAGTGACGGTAGGTTGAAATCAGTAACACTAAGCGTGGGGGCGGTTAACTTCATTTGCGCAGACTGGTCCATAAGTATTTTTCCATAATGTACTGATGAGAATGACGATGGTATCAATGGGGTAGTAAAAATATTGGTTAATGATGTTTTAACGTTTTATATGATAATAATCAAGGCTATATTGTACAAATGTTGGTGTAATTCAGGCTTGATGTAGCGGCTACATATTGGCTTTTAGCTCAGGGTAGTCCTCTGCAAGAGAAGCGTACCAGCTTTGATTGGTAGTCTCATCTGACGTCGATGCTAGCAATAAATTGGCCAAATTGGCAAAACTGGTATGGGCAGTTTGCCCGCCCTCTGTGGGTGCGTCTTCTTCAATGGCAAGCGTCACTTGACCGCCAGTCATCGCCAAGTAAACTTCGGCTAAAATCTCTGAATCCAGTAAGGCGCCGTGAAAGGTACGGTCTTGCTTACCAACGTCCAGACGACGTACGAGGGCATCCAATGTGTTCTTTTGTCCAGGATATTGCTGCTTTGCCATGACCAGTGAATCGGTCACTTGTACGCGCTCAGCAAAGTCATTGAGACCGACTTTCGCAAACTCCATGTTTAAGAAGTTCATATCAAAGGTGGCGTTGTGAGCGATAATCTCAGCACCATCCATAAAGTCGTATAATGACTGGGCAACTTGATCAAAGGTGGGCTTGTCCGCCAAAAATGCCTCAGAGATCCCATGAATACGAATAACTTCATCATCCATGCCACGCTGCGGATTGATATAGACGTGTAGTTTTTCACCAGTAAATTTACGCCCAACCATCTCAACAATACCGACCTCAATGATACGGTCGCCTTTTAATGCGTCCAGTCCTGTGGTCTCTGTATCCATGATGAGCTGACGATTTGCTTCATGACGATGTATCGGCTTTGGTAGTAGCGGCCTAAAATGAGGATTGGCACGACTCGTATCCCCATCAAACTTGGGTGTATCAGTATCTATAGTTGGGATATCACTAGTCATGTCGGTATCATTCATGGGTACTTGGGCTTCTGGCATGGCTTTATTACTCATCATTTTGGGTGCGTTGTCTGGATGGTGAGGAGTCTCTACCATGACATCATTATGCATCATACGTGCTTCATGGCTATGTTGACTGTCATTGATTCGTAACTCATCTTCTGACACATCGTCAAACTCGTCATCTACCATATCTAGACCCAATGGGTCGAACTTTAGCCAATCATCATTGGCGACAGGTTTTTTATCAGTCGCTATGCGGCCTTTTTTTTTAGGGGCGTCTGATTCGTTTATCACAGGTTTTTGTGCCACAGATGCTTTTATCATAGAGGAGTGACCACTGTTTGACGTAACCCCTAAGTTTGCCAGTTCGTCTGCTTTTTCATTACCGGCATGTCCAGCGTGACCCTTAACCCAGTGCCAATCAACATCACGCTGTTGACATAGCTTATCCAATTGTTGCCAAAGGTCTTGATTGGCGACGGGCTTTTTGCTCGCTGTTTTCCAGCCTTTTTTCTTCCAGCCTTCAATCCATTCGGTGATGCCTTTTTGGACGTAGCTGGAATCTGTCCAAATCTCAAGTTTTTGCTCATGTGAGCTATGTGTTAGGGCCTGTATCGCACCCATGAGCTCCATGCGATTATTGGTGGTTTCCGTATCACCGCCATATAAATCCTGCGTGCTACCATCGCTAAATATAAGGTGCGCGCCCCAACCGCCAGCGCCGGGATTGCCTTTGCAGGCACCGTCAGTATACGCTACCGTTATGTTTTTCTTGGCGGCTAACGGATCAGTTGCGTTGCTTGTATTAGAGTGTGGCATGGCGTTACGGTTGTCTGACATAGAGATGTATAAACCTGATAAATAGTAAGCATAAAAGTAGTATTAGAGCATCGCGCTCATACTAATTGAACGATGCTAGTGCCGCTGTGAGTATAACAAATCTATCGTAAATATGGGTGGTCGTGACGCACAAAATCACAAAACTAGGGATGGCAACGCATAACACAATAGTAACCTGATTGTTTTCTGTTAAAATAGCTTGGCTCGCTAAAAAACGTCTATTTTTTAGCGAAAATGCTTTTAAAGAAGCCAATACCAGCGCGCTGTCTTTGTCACAATAGTATCCACAGAAAATATTTGTAGATAGCTATTTGATAGTTTTCTTATGACAACGCGCTCAGTGCAAGTCTCCCATACATGACCGCAGGATAGCTTTATTATGTCTTTATGCTCAAGTATTTTTTATAAGCGACTGACGTATCTGATGCTCAGTGCTACGGCCAGCACAGTGCTCCTTTTGAGTGGCTGTAGTGATAGCAGTGATGCTCAGGCAGATACTGAGGTCGCGGCAACCGATTTATCTGTGTTTGCAGGCTGTTATACAGTGAGTCAAGACGAGCCTGCGCAAATAAAGATTAGCCAACAAGAAGGCGCTTGGGTGATGCAGATGAAAGAGCCTGCAAGTGCTAAGCGTGTGTGGGATGAGCCTGAAGCGTTAGAAGTGATTAAAAATAGTGATATACCGCAGTTTTTCTCTATTGATCCAGATAATGTCGATGCGGTGATCGGGCGTCCTGATCGAGTGCTAGTATTGGCGCATGTCAAGCCTGCCTATGCCAATATCGACCCACTCTTAGACAGTGAGTATCTGTCTTATATTTACCGAGGTGCTAACACCATCTATCGAGTAGAGTGTGACGACATCAATACCGATATATTGGCCAATCCACATGCCAACGTCATTATCGATAATGTGAATGAGAGTAGTTAGATAAGTATTGCTCATAAGTAGCATAAATATCGTTGATGATCAATTGTATTTGTCCAAAACGATCTTGCTACAAGCCTTTAAATCAGTAGAGTCAAGCTATATGAATTTTTTTAGTTATGTTGTGTTAGGTGGGTTTTCTTATGCCGCGGGTTGGGCGATAAGAACGTATGTATTAGAAAAGCAGCCGAAGACTGACCAACCTTATAATCTCAAGCATCCTGCTATTTTGGCGTACTTGGCTGGGTTTTTTATCGTTATGCTGATTGTTTCGTGGTTGATTGGTCGCTATATTTTAGGTCATGTGGTGATTGACTTACCGTTTATCATCGTCAACAGCCTCGTAGCAACTTTCGTGTACTCGTTTGGCCTCAATCCAGAAAAAGCGAGCTACGATGTGCCGAATTAAAATCTGACGTTTGGAGGTTTAACCGTTCAGCGTCAGATTGATTAAAGCAACAAAAAAGCCACAACCAAGTGAGTGGCTGTGGCTTTTTTTAAACTGCTAATTATCGGTTAAGACATAACTAGTTACGAAGCCTTTTTGAGATCAGTACTGGTTTCATTGTCATCTTCTTCATCAGTGCTGCTTTTATCATGACTGATCTTGTCTGTGTGTTTGTCATTTTCCGATGTGCTTTTGGCATCCGCTTGTTCTTGTTTCCATACTTTATATTTTTGCAAATCTTTTCTGACTTGTTTTAAACAAAATTTAAGTACAAGTGCGTCATCGATATAACCGATAAACGGAATAGAGTCTGGGATAAGGTCAATAGGATTTATTGTGTATATTGCCCCAATCACACCAGCTGAAATGGTTCTAAAAGGAATCTTGCGATAATCCCCTTTGTAATAGTCTTTGATTAGACTCATAAATAGCATCAAATCATCGCTAAAAGGTTCAAGATAACTATTGTCTTCTAGCTTTTCTTTAAGTTTGTCTTCTTTTCCAATCAAGTATTTCAAATTAGAAAAGAGTGTTTTTTCTTTATCATTTTTCTTGGTAAACATAATTGTTGCCTTTATTTTTGTGCGATGAATTTGTATCTACAGTAACAAACATACTCGCCCCATGTTGTATGTCTCGGTAGCGAAAAAGTAAATATAGGTAAAGGCTTGGGTAACTTGACTGCTGGCAAGATGCGTTACAATGTTTGAGTATGACGGCTTCATTTGTGATGTGCGCTACTGCAAAAGATGACAATGTATAAATCATAAAAACAAAAATGTATAGGTAGTAACAACGTATGGGTTCAAAAATACCGTCCATCCAGCAATCAATAGAAGATAAAAACCTACAGTCAAACCTAGCTGATGAGCTTAATGTTGGCCTAAACCGTCGACAGTTTTTGCACCGAATAGGTGTTGGCGCAGGTGCTGCGGCATTAGCAGCGCAAAGTATTCCTCACGCATTGGCTGCCAGCCTCATTGAGGCAGATAATAGCTCGCAGCTGACCAAAGACGATCTGCCGACTGCATTGTTGGATGAGCGCTCAGCGCAAACCTCTCTAATAACAAGCTGCACTACGCCCACGATTGAGACCAGACTGTTTGCCAGCTCCAATGTGGGCGGCAGTGATGAGCGCAATCAGTTGGCATTAGATCGCATGAGCTGTGCTGGGTTTAAAATAAGTAATCCCGATATTACCAATCGTCAATATTTGCGCTTTGCAGGTACGGACTCGCAGCGTGCCAGTGACTTCCAAAACCTCGCGACCGGAGCGATAGCAGCGCCAAAACTGCTTTTGGGTGTGCGCGGTGGTTATGGTGCGATGCGTATATTACCCATGGTTGATTGGACGACGCTTGGGCGTATTATGAAAGAGCGCGGCACAATACTCGCAGGGTTCAGTGATGTGACTGCGATCCAATGTGCGCTATTGGCGAAAGGGTCTATGAGTTCACTTGCGGCACCGATGCTTTATAGCGAGTTTGGCAAAACTGTGCCTGATAAGGTCAGCTGTCGCCAGTTCGCTGAGGCCTTAACCAATCCCAACCTCACGATCACCATACAAGATGCGTCTTTAACCAGTCAGCAATTGCCTACCATACTCACAGCGGGCGAGTCCAAAGTGCTCACTGGTACGATTTGGGGTGGTAACCTAAGCGTGGTCTCTGCGCTGGCAGGTAGCGAGTATTTACCGCGCATTGAGGGCGGTATTGTGTTTTTAGAGGATGTGGGCGAGCAGGCGTATCGTATTGAGCGTATGCTGTATGATTTGTATTTAGCGGGAGTGTTTAAAGGTCAACAAGCGATTGTGTTTGGGGCGTTGTCTGGTTCAGGTGAGGACAGCTATGACAAGCGTTATGATGTTGCCACAGTGATTCGTCAATTACATAAGCTGACTGGATTACCAATTTATAGTGGCTTGCGATTTGGTCATATTGGCAAAAAACACAGCTTTCCGCTTGGCGCAATGTGTCAACTGACGCCCAATACATCAGGCGGCTACCAGTTGTCCTTTAGCGATTATCCAATCATCAAGGCGGATGCTATCCATGTCGAAGGCCTATGGCAGAATATGTAAACATGCATGACCACTAACTAACAGACTCTAAATCGCCAGCCGTGAAAACTTATCTTGATATTCCTTAGGCGTCAACTCTGTTGCCCGTTTGAACAGGCGTGTGAACGAAGAGATATCATCATAGCCGACTTGATCGGCAAGAGACTTGATACTCACATCTCCCAATTCGAGCAAGCGCTTGGCTTGCTCAATTCTGACGGCCTGAATATATTCAACGGGTCGCATCGCGACGCTGGCCTGAAAGCGTCTATTCAAAGTGCGCGGAGTGATATTTGCCATGGCAGCTAGGCTGCTGACTTGTATGGGCTGACGAAAGTTTTGCTCGATAAATTCTTGGACTTGTTTGACCAACTGATCGGAATGCGGCTTATGCAAAGTCACGTTGGTATAGCTATTCTGATTGCCTCGTTTGCTATCAATAATCTGAGTTTTTGCCACTTGTGTAGAGATCTCTCGCCCGCAGTAGCGCTCTATTAATAATAGCCCCAAATCATAAAAGGCGCTGCCGCCTGCTGCACAAAATATACTACCCAGCTCATCGCTTGCATGAGTGACAAACTGGTTCTCTTGTAAGTCCACCAGTGGAAAGTCTGCCTTAAATTTATTGGCATAGCCCCAATGGGTGGTGGCGACTTTATGATCTAATAGCCCTGCCTCCGCCAAGAAAAAAGCTCCGCTACAGTTGCTGGCAATATCCGCGTTGGTATTCGCCAGTCGCTTTAGGTGGGGTAGTAGCCCATTATTTTGCTTCAATACCTTATCAATAGAGTCGCCAATGGTGGGCACCAGCAACAAGTCGCACTCCGTGACATCTTGGATATCGCAGTGCGCTCGCATCATTAAGCGGTTGCTACATCTGATATCACCGCCGCCTAAGCTTGCGATTTGCACCTTAAACCTAGGCTCTACCGCTTCATTTGAAAATCGCTGCCAGCTGACCCCTGTAAATGAAAATAAATCTAAGGCACCAGCGAGCACGCTACCAAGCACACCATCGAAGCCAAGAACGATTACATTAAATGGTTTGAAATAGGGCATCAGTTACTCGCATCTGTTATTTTTCTCACTAATCATAACGTCCATAGGAGAAATTATTTCCAAATTTATGTCACATTTGACCATGATTATGTCATAAATGACAATACGGCAGTGCGCTAATTTAGATTAATATCAATTGATAAGCATTAACCCCCTTTGTGTTGCCTGACTCAATGATGCCGTAAATATCATAGATAGGGTCATGACAGAGGGTAATAATACAAACGGATTTGCCTGATTTACGATCGTTACATGTAATCAAAAGAAACTAAAAGAGACGACTATGGCCACAGATACCCTTATCAACGACTTTGAGTTACCGTTCCAGCTGTACGATGTGCTAGGAACACAAACCCTCACTGAGCACGCAAAGTTCTCAGAGCACAGCCGCGAGACCTTTGATGCGGTATTAGATACCGCAAATAAGATCGCAACGGATTTATTTTTGCCGCACAATCACTTGGCAGACAAGAATGAGCCGCAGTTCGATGGCAAAAAAGTCAGCATGATAAGCGATGTCAAAGTCGCTTTTGATGCGTTTCGTGACTCAGGTTTTATCGCTGGTCGTTACAGTTTTGAAGACGGTGGTATGCAGCTGCCTGAGACAATCATGACCGCGGTGGCAGGCTATTTTATGGCAGCCAACCCGTCGACGACCGCCTATCCATTTTTGACCACTGCAGCCATCAATGTCATTTCTCACTTTGCCAGTGATGATATCAAAGCCGCCTTTATGCCGCGTATGCTAACAGGCGAGTTCACTGGAACCATGGCGCTGACAGAGCCGCATGCAGGCTCGTCACTTGCTGACATCAAGACCACCGCTGTCAAACAAGACGACGGCTCGTACCGCATCAAAGGCAGCAAGATTTATATCTCAGCAGGGGACCATGAACTGTCTGACAATATCGTGCATTTAGTATTGGCCAAGATTCCAGGTGGCCCTAGTGGGGTAAAAGGCATCTCCTTATTTGCGGTGCCAAAGTACCGTTTGAACGATGATATGTCTGTCGGCGAGCGCAATGACGTGCATCTGACAGGACTGATTCATAAACTTGGCTATCGAGGGGCAACCTCGACGGCATTGAGCTTTGGTGACGCGGGCGATTGTTACGGCTACCTGATCGGTGATGAGCATTTTGGCCTGCGTTATATGTTCAAGATGATGAACGAGGCACGTATTGCGGTTGGGTTTGGCGCGGCGATGATTGGCTATCGCGGTTATCAGTATTCGCTCGATTACGCCAAAGATCGTACGCAGGGGCGCATTGCACCGAACAATAAACCTGAAGATGATGCGACTGCTATCATCCAGCATGGTGACGTAAAGCGTATGCTATTGGCACAAAAAGCCTATTCTGAAGGCGGTATTTCCTTGTGCTTATACGGCTCAAACCTAATTGACCGTATCAATACTTGCGAAGACGACACCCTAAAGAATGAGTTGACCGAATTGTTAGACCTCCTTACGCCCGTACTAAAAGCATGGCCGTCTGAATATGGGCCAAAAGCCAATGACTTGGGTATTCAAGTATTGGGCGGTGCTGGTTATACGCGTGAATATCATGCTGAGCAGTTTTGGCGTGACAATCGTCTCAATCCTATCCATGAAGGGACTAATGGCGTACAGGCATTGGATTTGTCATTCCGTAAGTTATGGCAAAAAGGTGGTCTTGGTATTCAAATATTAAAGCGTGAAATCACGCAAGATCTAGAAAATATCACCACGCCTGAGACTGCGGCACTCGCGGGTAAATTAACGCCTTACATGGGTCAGCTGCATGAAGTGCTGGTGCATCTAAGCAAAGTGTTGCAGACAGAAGAAGCCATTACGCTTACTGGTAACGCCCAAGCGCTGATGAATATTTTTGCCTCGATCGTGTTGAGCTGGATTTGGATTCGCCAAGCCAGTAAAGCTGAGCAGCTATTAAGCACGACGCAAGATATTGAGCAACAAAACTTTTATAAAGGCAAGATACAAGCGGCGAAGTACTTCATCGATTGGGAACTACCGTTGATTAACCGTGATATAGCCATTTTAAACAATGACAACGCTGTTTGCACCGACATGCAGGCAGACTGGTTCTAAGAACAACGCTAAGGAAAGAGCAATGACAACCATAAATAGACAATGGCGACTAAAAACAAGACCAGTTGGCGCACCAAGCACTGAGACTTGGGATTATACTGAGACAGAAATACCGACTATCACCGATGGTCAATTACTGATTAAAATTGATTATATCTCGATAGATCCTGCAATGCGTGGCTGGCTAAATGATGCCAAATCATATATCAAACCTGTCCAGATTGGGGAAGTCATGCGTGCCGGTACGGTGGGCGAGGTGATTGAAAGTAAGCATGAGAAATTTGCCGTTGGGGATTATGTCGCAGGTCACGATGGCGTGCAGTCATATGCGGTCAGTGACGGCACAGGATTGCATAAAGTTGATCCAAATCTTGCACCGCTACCTTATTATTTAGGCGTACTTGGGATGCCGGGCATGACAGGGTATTTTGGTTTGCTCAAAACAGGCCAACCAAAAGCAGGCGAGACCGTTGTGGTATCAGGTGCTGCGGGTGCCGTTGGTAGTTTGGTCGGTCAGATTGCCAAAATCAAAGGCTGCCGCGTCGTTGGTATTGCAGGCGGTAGCGAGAAATGCAAATTCTTAGTTGATGAGCTTGGGTTTGATGCAACGATCGATTATAAAAACGAAAACGTCAAAAAAGCCTTGAAGCAAACTTGTCCAAATGGCGTCGATGTCTATTTTGATAACGTTGGCGGTGACATTTTAAATGACGTACTTACTCAAATAAACCTACATGCGCGTATCGTCATCTGCGGTGCGATCAGTCAATACAACAACACGGAAGCCGTCAAAGGCCCATCGAACTATTTATCACTCCTGGTCAACCGCGCCCGTATGGAAGGCATTGTGGTGTTTGATAATATCAAAGAATATCCAATCGCCATGAAAGAGATTGCAGGCTGGATTCAGTCAGGCGACATCAAAGTAAAAGATCATATCGTTAAGGGGATTGAGACATTCCCTGATACGCTTATGATGCTCTTTAACGGTGAAAACTTCGGCAAACTGGTACTTAAAGTAGAGGAATAACTCATGACACTGAATACAAACGGAATTGCATCAGATGTAACGGGTAAGCGTATTTTGATCACAGGCGGCGCATCAGGCATTGGTGCGGCAAGCGCGCTGCTACTGGCCAGTCGCGGCGCAAAAGTCGTGATCGGTGATATGGCAGAAGAGATGGGTGAGTCTGTTGCCCAGCAAGGCCGAGATGCGGGCAACAGTATCGTCTTCAAAAAAGTAGACGTGACCAGTGGTGATGAAGTGCGTGCGTTGTTTGACTTTGCGGTAGAGACGCTAGGCGGTCTAGATGTGGTGGTCAATAACGCGGGTATCGACCACAAGCCTTCGCCCATGCATGAGCTGAGTGATGAGGACTTTGATCGCAATATCGCCGTCAATCTAAAAGGGGTCTGGCACTGCATGCGTGCCGCTGTCAATTGTATGATACCGAATGGCGGTGGTCATGTAATCAATGTGGCGTCTATCGCTGGTCTGCGTTCTGCGCCCATGTTATCGGCTTACAGTGCCGCCAAACATGGCGTGATGGGTCTGACCAAGTCGGCAGCCCACGAGTACGCCCGCGCCAATATCCGTTTTAATGCAGTCTGTCCAAGCTTTATTGATACGCCAATGGTACGCAATACCATGGCAGCCATGAATGAACGCGCACAGCAAGCAACCGTCAAAGCCAGTCCGCTGCGCCGTTTGGGTGAGGTGGACGAGGTGTCTGCCGCGATTGCATGGCTCGCTAGCGACGAGAGCAGCTTTATGAATGGCCATGCCTTTACCTTGGATGGCGGCATGTTGGCATAATTTGTGCGAAAAACGTCTAGAATATTTAAAACTATAAGGAATAGTGATGAAGGATTTATTTGATTTAACCGGTAAAATTGCCCTAGTGACAGGTGCGAGCCGCGGTATTGGAGAGTCTATTGCTCGTCTGCTGGCCTCAAGAGGGGCACACGTGATTGTCTCTAGCCGCAAAATCGATGCTTGCCAAGCAGTCGCAGATAGCATCAAATCTGACGGTCATAAAGCCAGTGCCTTTGCCTGTCATGTGGGAGATATGGAGCAAATTGACGCGATTTTTGAGCATATTAAAAGTGAGTTTGGTCAAATTGATATCTTGGTCAATAACGCTGCAGCCAACCCGTATTATGGCCATATTTTAGATACAGACTTAGCCGCTTTTGATAAAACGGTGGAGGTCAACATTCGTGGTTACTTCTTTATGTCAACAGCCGCTGGCAAAATGATGAAAGAGCAAGGCGGCGGTGTTATATTGAATACCGCGTCAGTCAATGGACTGGTGGCAGGTGATAAGCAAGGCATTTACTCAATCACTAAAGCGGCAGTTATTAGCATGACCAAGGCCTTTGCCAAAGAATGTGGTCCACTTAATATCCGTGTGAATGCGTTATTACCAGGCCTGACGGATACCAAGTTTGCCTCAGCGCTAACGACCAATGATAAGGTCTTAAAAATGGCGCTACATTCGATCCCGCTAGGGCGAGTGGCAGAGCCTGATGAAATGGCAGGTACGGTGCTGTATCTGGTGTCGGACGCTTCAAGCTATACCACAGGCGCGACTATCGTTGTCGATGGTGGTATGCTGGCTTAATTAGCTAATCTATAAGACATAGGTTAGATAAGAAAGTAATTGTTTAAAACTGCATGAGATAAATTTTCATGCGGTTTTTTTGTTTTCATTTTTAATGAATTGCATAGCTACTCTTCCTACTTTGTCATTGAATAGACTATTAGTGCGAAGTAAAAATGGGCTATACCGTGGCATAATTAATTTAAATAACCAAAAGGAGTCAAATATGGACTCATTGACCAATCATAAAATAAATACTATTTCTCAAAATAAAACATGGCTATTTGTGCCAGCGACTCGCATCGATAGGATAGAAAAAGCCTTTGCTAGTGGCGCAGATGCCGTGATTGTGGATTTAGAAGATGCCGTTGCCAAGCAAGACAAAGCGGCGGCTCGAGACGCATTAAAAAACTACTACGATGAGCAAAATGCAAAGCAAACTTATCGGCCCATTTGGCTGCGTATCAATCAAGCGGGTAGTGAGGAGTTTTTCAAAGACATCGTGCTTTGTCAGAGAATGCCTAACTTGGCTGGTGTGTTATTGGCTAAGGCCGAGCGCGCCGAAGATATCGACAGCATACATCAGCTGACAGGTTTACCTGTAATCGCTTTGATAGAGAGTGCCATCGGGCTATACCAAATCGATAGCATGGCAAAAGCAGTAGGTTTGGCCGCTTTTAGCTATGGGTTTTTGGATCTGTGTAATGATCTACAAGTACAAGTAGGGACGCCATCAGCCGAGATAGTTGCCAATCAGATTCGCTATCAGCTTATTTTGACCTCAAAAGTACATCAGCTATCGCCGCCAATCGATACGATTTATCCTGATTTTAAAGATGAGTCAGGGTTAAGTAATCGAGTAAATTTGTGGTCACAAATGGGTATGGCAGGGATGTTATGCATTCATTCTAAGCAAGTTGCCACTGTGCAACAAGCCTTGCAGCCGATAGACAAAGCGCTTGCGTTTGCAACGCGGGTGATAGAAGAGTATGAGAAAAGCGGGCAAGCGGTGTTTAAAATAGATGGCGAGATGGTCGATGCGCCAGTGATTGCGCGCAGTCGTCAACTTTTGGAGAAGCAGCGGTTATTAGCAAAGTAGCAGGCAAAGCTATAATGCTTTATTATGAGCCATATCTACTCGTATATAAAAGCACATTATGATTTTTATCAATAACCAGATTAGCCTCAATGATAATGAGGTAGAGATTAGTGCCATACGCGCACAAGGCGCAGGCGGGCAGAATGTCAATAAAGTCTCCTCTGCCATCCATCTACGTTTTAATATTCACACCTCAAGCCTAAGCGATGCGTACAAACAACGATTGCTAGACAGTAAAGACAGCCGTATCACCAAAGAGGGCGTACTTATCATTAAAGCACAGCAGTTTCGTACGCAAGAGCGCAATAAAATCGATGCGCTTGAACGGCTGCAAAGCTTTATCAATAAAGCCACGCATGTCAATAAAACCAGACGGCCCACCAAACCAAGTCGGAATGCCAAACGCAAACGGGTGGATCAAAAAACCCAGCGCGGCAAAACCAAAGCTTTACGCGGTAAAGTAGATTTCTAGAGAATTTGTGATACTAGCTTTTGTCATTGAGAGGTTTTGCGACACAACAGCTATACAGCAAAAGTCATCGTAGATTATGGCGGTTTTTGAGTTTATAGTGGTATAGGCGAGAAATTATCACCTATACCGTTATGCTAGATTAAATAGTTATTTAGAATGCGCCATTAAGTCCAATAAATAGGATGGTTGAGTCATCGTCATCACCTTGTGAATGTGTGACACCAGCATTAGCGTTTAATAGACCAAAGCTTCTAGACACTCCAAGTGTCATGGCAACGTTATCATCATCAGTTTCGACCATAGGTGTCTCAAAACTAATATTAGATAGCGTATTCAAACTTGCTGTTACCGCTTTGCGATTGTCACTCAGCTGCTTTTGATAATGAATATCACCAAATAAGTTGAGGTTCTCCATCAAGGTATGATTGGCTTTGATACCAATCTTGCCGTATGTCGTAGAGTACTTCTGCTCATCGAACTGCATGGCAACGCCAGACATCTCTTTTTCTTTGAGTCCGTCAATTTTTACGCGGCTCGCTGTTGCACCGATATAAGGTGTGACGGCAATATTACTTACCTGCAATGGGTAGCCTGCCTGCAGGTTGGCATAATAACGTTTACCATCAGCATTTGACTTGAACTGTTGTTGGTTGCTACCAAGTGTGACAGCACGTGTGACATCGACATCCATGTTGCCAAATCCTGCAGCACCATTTATCTGTAAACCACCAAACTTGTTGCTATGATAGACACCAAAACCAACTTCTCCCAGATCAATATCACTTAAACCTGTGCCGACATCTGAGTTTTCAAAGTCTTTTTGGGTGATGTTACCGTATAAGCCTGTCACGGCATTGGCTGAATTAGGATGAGCAAAATCTACACCAAGTAATACTTGGGTATTATTATCACCATCAAACCCTGCAATGTCTTGATTGGCGACTTCACCGACAGCCCATAGTGTACGGGCAGGTTTTTGCTCACTGCTTTGGATTTGGTTGACGTGTGACTGTAAGCGCTCATTGGTTGCAAGTCCGGTTGTCGTTGCAATATGTGGCAGCACACCGATTAGGCTGGGGGCAGTGACAACAGCATTTGCATAGTCAGCAATCATTTGATGCGCCTGACCGGTCGGGTGAATGCCATCAGCGAAAAAGTAGGTTTCGTTGGCATCAGGTGTTTCTAGATTGCTTGACCCGCAAAATAGTGAGCTATCAGTAACCAAGTCTTCAGTACAGGCTGGCGTGGTCATATTAGTAAATCCATAAGCCGTAGGATTACTAGCGATTTGTTGTAATAAGCTAAAAGTGTCTAGCGGTATGATATTTGCCCCAGTATTTGCTGCAGCACTAAGCATAAATTGATTATATAGACTAGTAGCGCCAGTACTTTGCGCTTGTGCCACAGGCCCTTGATCAATAGCTCTAGGCGTCAGACCGATATCAGGAATATTAGGTACTAAAATGTAGTTTGCGCCATTGTCTTTTAGTGTATTAATTGTTTCGGCCTGGCTCGCTACTGCGCCAAGTATCGTAGCTTGGGCATTAGCAGGATCTTCAGCCGCCGCAAGCAAGTCATTTGCACCTGCCCACACGACATAAAGTCCATTAGGATCTACTTGATTATTATCAATATAATTATTAACTTGGCTATTGGCAGAGGCCACCGGAATACCAAAAGCAGTGACATCTACGCCTGCTCTTGCACCACCAATTGCATAATTATTACCTGTCTGACTACCATCATAAGTATTGGCGACAGCAGTAGTACCTAGTTGTTCAGCGAATGACGCTGCCCATGTATTATCAGGGTTAGTAGTAAATTGACCTGACTCTTCAAGCCCAAACGCACCTTGAGTGAGGGGGCTAAAATATCCGCCATCCGTTAAACTGTCGCCAAAAAAGGTGACACTGTCATAAGCATTTGCGTGATAAATACCAGCGATAGATAGGCTGATGGCAAGCATGCTTTTGTTAAAATTTTTGAGAGTAGTATGACCAACTATGGAGCGAGCGGTATTACGGGGCATAGCGACATCCTTGTCATTAATGTAATAGATTGTCAATGGAGTGTAACTATTTTTTAGAAGGCTAGCAATCATTTTGATTACAACATCAAAAGAATATTGTCTTATTTTTACAACTTTTGTATAGTCAATCAATATTAAAAGTGGTACAAGGCAGACGATTGCAAGTACCACAGTAGTAGGCTAAACGAGTCTAACGCTGTAACACTTCAATAGTGGTTCGACTATATCCTTAGAAGAAATCTAGCAAGCCTTGCAAGGCTGTACTATTACCTAACCATTTTATTACATACATCACTACTTTTAATCCTTCACAAAGCATCGGTATCAATAGATAGATTACACTTAGCCAAGTCGCCGACTCAACTCAGGGAAGCGTTTTATCATAAATAACATTAGGAGCAGAGCGATACTCGCAATAGCCGCGCCGACATAACCCACGCTTGATATCGAGATATGCGTCACTGCATAGCCACCAAACAAAGCGCCTGTTCCAATACCTAAATTGATAATACCTGAGAACATCGCCATCAGCATGTCTTGTGCATTGACATCGACCATGATGACTTTTGCCTGCATTGAGATAATCAGTAGCATGAGTGCCGCGCCCCATAGCAGTGCACTAACACTAAGCGCCCATACCGAGGTCACGACAAACAGCAATGTCAGCATAGAGACAAGTATTAATATCGTAGATACCAGCATCAATTGGGTGTTATATCTATCACCCCAACGACTGAATATCACACTGCCCACAATGCCTGCTGCCCCAAACAGTAGTAGCACAAAAGTAGCTGCGTTTTCGCTGATATTACCGACCTGACGCATAAAGGGTTCTATGTAAGAGTAGGCCGTATAGTGTGCGGTAAAGACGAGCAAGATAAGCAAATATAGACAGACTAGTAAGGGGTTCTTGAGTAGTTCTGGAATCTTTCTAAAAGATCCCTCAAACATACTTGGTAAGGTAGGTAATAGTTTCGCTTGCAAAATAAAGACGACAAGCGCAATGACACCAATGCCGCCAAATGTCGCGCGCCAACCAAACCATTGACCAACCAACCGTCCCAACGGCACACCGAGTACCATTGCAAGCGACGTCCCAGTTGCGAGCACACTCAGCGCCATGGCTTTCTTGCCTTCGGGTGCCACACGTATGGCGATTGCTGCTGTAATGGACCAAAATATCGCATGCGACAGCGCAACCCCAACTCGGCTAATGAGCAGTACATCAAAGCTCCATGCAAATACAGATAGCATATGACTGGCAATAAAGACGGCAAACAGTCCTAAGAGTAACCGTTTGCGCTCAAATCGACTGGTCAATAGCATCAGCGGCAATGACATCGCTGCCACAATCCAAGCATAGAGCGTCAACATCCAGCCCGTTTCTGCTGTGGTAATAGAGAAATCTTGGGCGATATCGCTCAATAGCGCCACAGGGACAAATTCTGTGGTGTTCATAATAAAGGCACTAACGCCCATCAAAAATACTTGAAAATACTGAGTTCGGCGAGCGTTCGCGCTCGCCTCAAGGTTATGTGTCATAAAATCCAATACAAAGCAGGTGCTAGGGCGTGTCCCTAATTCAAACGTTTATCACTAAATGGGCTAAAAATGGCTAAATCTTTGACAAACGGCGTCAAATAGCTAGTCAATATCTCGATATTAGCCAGCTACTTTCCTTGTTTGTCTGCGATTTATATTATCTTTATCACCATTTTTAAAATAGGGACACGCCCTAATACAGCGGGTGACAAGTCAAGGTGGGGCAGGTATTCTTGGAATACAAGCGTCGCGAGGCAAGATAGCAAGCCAAAGTCGATTGTAAAAGATGTTTTTTGATAAGGATTGTTAACCTAAAGCTCAGCATGAAAGGCCTAGGAAAAGAGAGTTAATAAAAATACGCAATAGATATAGGAAAATAAAACTCAATATTAGGGCGTGTTGAACATTTGCAAATAGGCACTGCTGATCGCTAAAATGGTTCCAGACAAGGCACAAAGCGACGATAATGCAGATGCCTTAGCGAGATTTGTAACGCAGTATGGGGCAATTTTAGCATCAGCCCCAACGATAA
>Ga0114909_1000291_pt1 | contig 38812 bp, 35 predicted proteins | sample MalvireepMed_906_FD_87290 | JGI IMG/M metagenome (GOLD analysis project Ga0114909, IMG submission 87290) | Marine viral communities from the Global Malaspina Expedition - Malaspina viral metaG DeepMed_906 | ecosystem: Environmental > Aquatic > Marine > Oceanic | place: Mediterranean Sea...
AAATAGGCACTGCTGATCGCTAAAATGGTTCCAGACAAGGCACAAAGCGACGATAATGCAGATGCCTTAGCGAGATTTGTAACGCAGTATGGGGCAATTTTAGCATCAGCCCCAACGATAAAAAGCAGGGGACAGGACTCTTTTTTGCCGCTTCATCGTTAAAAATAAGCACTTAGAATGACTAAACTTATTATTTTTAACATCGAATCGCCTAAAAAATAGTCGCTGTCAGTGCCATGGTCGAATGTTCAACACGCCCTATTTAATTGGCTATTTATCTGTGTTATATCGCCATTTAATTTGCTCATCTTCAGGCAGGCTTTTTTGCGCTCATCGCACAATTTTTCATGTTACACTTACGCTTTCGCAATGCTATCGATGCCGCTGTATATCGATTTTATTGACGGATCGGTCAAGTTAATGCAGGCCAACTGCCTGTGTTTATTCTTATGTTAATTTTTACTGATAGTCGCCATTTACAATCATGGTCGTACCATAAAACAGCTGGCAAAAGAGCAGCGTGCACAAGTACCTAGCATACTTTGAGCAACGTCGATGCAGTGTTCGTTTGATTGTGGGCAAGCTATCAGCTTCTTTTCAATGATACTTTTTCAATGACAGTCACTACTTAGGACATTATTATGTTTAAAGACATTTCTATCAAAGAGTTTGATCCGACCCTTGCTGAAGCGATGGCCGCAGAAAGCGTTCGTCAAGAAAATCACATCGAGTTGATTGCCTCTGAAAACTACTGCTCACAAGCAGTGATGGAAGCACAAGGCACTGATTTGACCAATAAATACGCTGAAGGCTATCCTGGTAAGCGTTATTATGGTGGCTGTGAGCATGTCGATGTCATTGAACAATTGGCCATTGACCGTGCAAAAGAGCTGTTCGGTGCTGAATACGTCAACGTCCAGCCACATTCAGGCAGCCAAGCAAACGCTGCCGTATTTTTAGCATTGCTAGAAGCCAATGACACGGTACTTGGCATGAGTCTAGACGCTGGTGGTCACTTAACGCATGGCGCGCACATCAACTTCTCAGGCCTGAACTACAACGCCGTACAGTATGGATTGGTCGATGGCACTGGCCTTATTGACTATGATCAAGTAGAAGCATTAGCGCGTGAGCACAAGCCAAAGATGATCATCGCAGGCTTCTCAGCGTATTCACAAGTCGTTGATTGGCAGCGTTTCCGTGACATCGCTGACGAGGTAGGCGCGTATCTATTGGTAGACATGGCACACGTTGCTGGTCTTGTTGCGGGCGGCGTCTATCCAAGCCCAATACCTTTTGCTGATGTGGCCACTACCACCACACACAAAACCCTACGTGGCCCGCGTTCAGGTATGATCTTGTCGCGTGATGAGAAACTTGCTAAAAAGCTAAACTCTGCCGTATTCCCAGGCAACCAAGGTGGCCCGCTCATGCACGTCATCGCGGCAAAAGCGGTTTGCTTTAAAGAAGCGCTGGAAGACAACTTCAAAACCTATCAGCAGCAAGTTGTGAAAAACGCACAAGCCATGGCAAAAGTCATTCAAGAGCGTGGCTATGAGATCATCTCTGGTGGTACTGAAAACCATCTCATGCTGATTAGCCTAGTGAAGCAAGAAATGACCGGTAAAGAAGCCGACAAATGGCTTGGTGATGCACATATCACGGTCAACAAAAACGCCGTACCAAATGATCCAAAATCACCATTTGTCACCTCTGGTATCCGTATCGGTACCCCAGCCATTACTACTCGCGGCTTCAACGAAGCGCAAGCGGGTGATTTGGCAGGCTGGATCTGTGACGTGCTAGACAGCCGCGGTGATGAAGCGGTTGCAGCTGAAGTACGCGGTAAAGTAGAAGCCATCTGCAAAGAGCTACCAGTGTACGAAAAAAACCAGTAAGTATTAACTGACTCTATTTGAGAGTTGTATAACAAAAAACCGCTTAGCGTTTGCTAGGCGGTTTTATTTTTAATCACAGTTAAGGAAGATACGATGTCTATTTCAACAACTATGTCATTTTGCTTTTGTAGTGTTCGCGAGGAAAATTTAACCAGCATACTTGTTGGTGATATGACACTGGATGAGCTAAGAGAAAATCGCGACAACCAATACTTAGATGTGAGACAAGCGTCTCTTGAACATTATACGGAAGAACTGGTTGAGTTATTGGGAGAGGGGCATTATGCCTTGTGCGATTTGTTGTTTTTGGCAAACAATAGCACCCCGCTGCATGAGCAGCATGACGGTTTATTATACAATGTGGCCGTCGTACCTGAGATCGTCAAAGCGTTTGCCGCGACAGACTTAAAAAAATTGGTACACGATATCGGCTACCACGAAGCAGAGAGTCAAGAAGGTTTGAATACATTTCGTGAGAATTTAAATCACGTTCACGAGTTATTTAAGTTTGCAGAAGAGAACAAGCTCAATGTGATTGGGTTTACGCTTTAGTGAGTCGATCATGTTGCTGCATGACGCCGCACCTAGACATATTTGAACCGAATGTCAGATAAATAAAAACCGCCCAACATTATTGCTGGGCGGTTTTATTCATTCAAATAATTGTGCGATAAGAGCATGCTCATGCAATAAGGGGCAAATTTAAACCCTACGAATATTTATAATCTCAGCCACCGAGTTGATTGAGTCCTAATGCCAGCACCAAACCAATAGCAGTGCTGATACCCGCCCAATGGTTGCCATCTTTAAATGCAGAAGGAAAAACTTCTGTCGCTAATGAAGCAATCACCGCCCCTGCGGCAAAACAGTCAATTGCACTAATTACTGCATCATCGACATCTTTGAGAAGCATTTTGCCAATAATAGCTGCTAATGATAATAAAATAGCTGCACCAATCCATAGCATGAGTATTTTTTTGTGACTGCTACCACCATCGCGCATTTGTTTGGCACCGCCTGCGGCTTCTGGGAGGTTTGATAATAAAATAGACCCTGCTAGTGCCGCGACTTGTAAAGCGTTACCACCAATCAGCGCGACGCCAAGCGCTAAGTTTTCTGGGATACCATCAAGCGTAATAGCAGCAAGCAAACCTGCCCCGCCTTTGTTTTGCATTTTTTCATCAATCAGATAGTCAATACCCGTAAAGACCACTGCGCCTAACACGGTAAAGGCGACAGTCGTCCACAAACCACTCTCGCCAATCGCAGGTTGAATCATCTCAAGTACCACTGAGATCACGAGTGCACCACCTGCCAGCGCAAGCAGATTGCCTTGTATCCAGTCAGGCATATAGCCGTATAGACCCCATAATGCACCAATAATGAGTGCGCCTGAAACCACAAGAATAATGGCAAATACCAACATAAAATGCCTCGATACTTTTAATAAGTTTTAATAATTCTGAGTAATGTCTATTGATACGACGAATGGCGGTGAGATCACATCGTATTTGATAATAATGCTATCACGTGATGTGACTCATGCAATCTCCTCAAGATTAATCACGGTTTAAATACGCTCAGACGTAGTATTACATAAGCAGTATTACATAAACGGCAACTTGGTGAATATTTGCAATATCGTGGCATTGACGATATCGACAAAGAACGCACCTACCATTGGCACGATTAAGAAGGCTTTCGGCGAGGGGAGATAGCGATCCGTGACTGCTTGCATATTGGCAATCGCTGTCGGGGTAGCTCCCATACCAAAACCGCAATGTCCTGCTGAGAGTACTGCCGCGTCATAGTCTTTGCCCATGACTTTAAAGGTAATGAGGTAGACGTAGATAATCATGATGATGGTCTGTACGATCAATATGACCAATACAGGCCCTGCCAAATCCGTCAACTGCCAAAGCTTCAATGACAGTAACGCCATTGCCAAAAACAGAATCAAAGACGCATTACCAAATACATCAATCGAGCGATCAAACATCTCAAAACTGAAGACCATCGTTAACACATTGCGAATGATAACGCCGCCTGCCAGTGCCCAGACGAACGTCGGTAGCTCAAACCATGTGCCCTCAGCCACGAGCGTCATCCCATCGGCAAAAGCCAATGCCCCTGCAAATAGCGCTAATGTCTCGATAGTAGAGGATGCCGTGATAAAGCGCATGCTATCGGGTCTCTCAAAGATGTCCTTATTACTCCCTGCAGTCTCCTCGTCATTTTTTCACCGCTAAGTGTCATTCTCAAAGGGCACAATAATCCATAGTTGCGGCTTACCAAAGTCGCTATAAGCATCTTCGATAATGCTTTTAAAAATATTGAAGTCTTCGGTGTTTATCTTTTTTATTACCGTCAAATCAAGCACTAAGTGCTGCACATCGCTGTCTGTCAGACAATCCCATGCACTGTCCCAATTGTGTGAAAAATAGCTGGGGAAGTGGCAGGCACGCGCCAGACTCGTCAATAGCGTGGTTTTGTCCAGTGTGTCACACGCAGGTATGGTAACAGCCTGAGTAGGAATGACGGCAGGTAGCGCTGTACCGTTTTGGTTAATGGGGTCTTGACTGACATAGTGGATGGCTTGGCTCGTATCTTTCTGATTCATGGCTTCTTGATTCATATTCGCTTGTTTCATGTTAGTGCACCTCAAGCTTTTGAAAACTGTCATAATGATCGACGGTTAAGTAATAAACAGTGGGCGGGCGACCACCTGTGACGATACGCCTTGCACCGCGATGGGAGACGCCAGGGGTGGGTACGGTGTATTCGCGGTAGTAGCCTTGCGACTGGGCGGGTAGCCTGCCTTCACGGTTATAAAACGTCGTGCCATCTTTATTGGGATAAGGATATGGCCCGCCTTGTTGAATCAGCGCAATTGTCTTATCGACTTGTGCATCACCTGTGATGCTAGTGGTCGTGGTGCCAGTTGTGGCGACTTGACTGGTATTGTCAGACGTATACTGAGATAACGTCGAGCCTAAATCAGCAAAGAAGTAGACAGCGACAGCGATAATGGCAATGAGGCTAAATAGGGTACTGCCTAGGCTTCTCTTGTTGCGAGAGCTATTTTGACGAGTGTTTTGATGGTTGCGATTTGAGAGGCGGCTGTGATTATCTCGTTTGCTATTATTGGGCATCTGCCTTGGTGTATTTGGTTCAGTATCTGGTTCAATGCTGAGTACGGCTGACGTCACTTTGGTGGCACGCAATTGGTTTTTATCATTACGACTACTCGTGAAATAGACACGTCGACCAACCGCTATCTGCTCCGCCAAACTTACTTTGCTAATATGAAAAAACACGTCTTCATCTTGATTATCGACATCGATAAAGCCATAGCCTTTTTCGTGATTCCAATGTTTAATCTTGCCGCTTTGCATGGTGGCACCGCTCCTTATTGTTTAGATGTCCGTAATATAAATGACTACGATTATCATAAAAAAACGCCAGCACAATGGCCGACGTTCTCAAACGCTCGATTCAATCATGAATACAGATTTAGTTATGCACGTACTTCACCATGACCATAGACGATCCATTTTTGCGAGGTCAGTCCCTCAAGACCGACTGGGCCACGCGCATGGATTTTGTCCGTTGAAATACCAATCTCAGCACCAAGACCATATTCAAAACCATCAGCAAAACGGCTAGAGGCGTTAATCATGACGCTCGCTGAGTCCACTTCGCGGATGAAGCGTTGCGATTTGGTATAGTTGTCCGTGATGATGACATCGGTATGATGGCTGCCATGTGTATTGATATGTTCAATCGCCTCATCGATACCGTCGACGACTTTGACCGCAAGAATAGGGGCAAGATATTCTGTATCCCAGTCCTCAGAGGTAGCAGCAGACAAGTGACCGTTTAAGGTGATCACATCGGCCAAGATACTCTCAGCACTTTCGTCAACACGCAGTTGCATGGCATCATCGGCCTCGATAATGGCGGTGGCAATCTTGGGCAGTAAATCTTTGGCGATAGAGGAATCAATCAGCAGCGTCTCCATCGTGTTGCACGTACCATAACGATGGGTTTTGGCATTGACACTGACCTTGATCGCAATCTCAGGATCCGCATCGCTATCGATAAAGGTATGGCAGTTACCATCTAGATGTTTGATCACAGGGACGCGGGCGTCGTTGCTAATACGCTCAATCAGACCTTTGCCGCCACGCGGTACGATGACGTCCACATATTCAGTCATGGTGATCAGCTCACCAACGGCAGCTCGATCGGTCGTTTGCAATACTTGAACGCTGTGCTCAGAGAGATCCGTCTGACTGAGACCTTTTATGATGCATTTGGCAATCGCTTGATTGGATTCAAACGCTTCAGAGCCACCGCGTAAGATGATGGCGTTGCCTGATTTTAGTGCCAGTGAAGCAGCTTCTAAGGTTACGTTAGGACGCGATTCATAAATCATGCCAACGACGCCCAGTGGCACACGCATTTTGCCCAAATGAATCCCTGATGGCTGATAAGTCATATCCGTCACTTCGCCGATTGGATCAGGCAGGCTCGCCACGTCTTTTAGGCCTTGGAGCATAGCGTTGAATCGTGCTTCGTTTAATTCCAAGCGATCGAGCAGAGCGCTATCAAGCTCGTTTTTGTGACCGTTGTCCATATCGATTTTATTGGCTGCCAAAATATCTGGCTTGGCATTGACTAGCTCATCATGAATGGCCATGAGTGCTGAGTTTTTGTCGCCTGTGTTGGCTGCCGCGAGCGCACGAGAAGCGGCTCTGGCTTGCTTGCCAACAGACTGCATGTAGGTGGTAATATCCGTCGTATTTGCTTGACTCATCAATTATTCTCCTTATGTGATATCAGTTTTATATAAATAAAAGCGCCTAAAAAGGCGAAAATTTAGCAAAAAATCAGTTTTGAATGCCTATTTAGCGGTCCATAGGTCATTATGCTATTTAACATAGAGGAGATTGCGGCGATAGTAAAGATGATTTTGTGAACAGAACCCGCTTTACAAAGCATCAAAGTGACTTTACAAAGGGTTGCTTCAAATATTTTGTGAGCTGTGTTTACGTGCCTTTAACAGAACTGCGCTGTAAATACTAAGGTAGCTGCGATGTATCATCAGTATAGTAGGCACTAAGAAAACGGCACTATCAATAAATGACGCTGAATCATATGACAAGTAATGGAGAATAACGATGACGATTAAAAACACGACATACAAAAACTGGATGACGGTTGGCTTGGTTGCAGGGGTGCTTGCGCTCAGTGCTTGTAGCAAAGACGAGACACCAATGGAGACGCAAGCGGATACAAGCGTTGACGCTCAAACCAGCGTTGAAGAGAATGCAACCGCAACTGCGAGTAGCTCTGATGACATCGCCGTTGCTAGCGCCGATGACGGTATGGCTGTCAGTACAGGGGATGATGTGGCTGTGGCAACCGCAGATGATGCAGAAGTACTGGATGGCACCGAAGATTCAGAGCATGTATCGACGTACTAAGTTTTATGGCGCGCCAAACGCTATGATAGTGTGTTGGTCAATATAGCATTATCAGATAAAACAACGCCTGGCACGCGAAAGTGATAAAATAAAGCCCAGAGCGATAAATATGGTCTGGGCTTTTTTGTGCCAGTCAGTTATCCAGTACTGATTAACTGACTGGTTAAACACAAGATTTGCCTTTTTACTGTGTAATAAGAGACAATATGGCATTTTTCTCTTGGCCTGCTCAGGCGTAGCATTAGCATAATAATGCTATAGATACTTATACTATATATACGGCTCTTATTTATTTTTATTCGTGTTTTCACTCATATTTATTGGAAGTCTGCTGAACCATGCTTGATACTGCAAAAAAACCAACTCGGCCTATCGCCCTAGACTTACAAGACATCCATAAAAGTTATGGCTCATTAGAGGTGCTCAAGGGAGTGTCTCTGACGGCCTATGATGGTGATGTCATCTCTATTTTGGGCTCATCTGGCTCAGGTAAATCGACATTGCTGCGCTGTATTAACTTGCTCGAAAATCCCAATCAAGGTCGTATCCTGATCGGTAACGAAGAGCTGATGCTAAAACCTGCCAGATCAGGTGAGCTGCAAGCGGCGGATGTGAAGCAGTTAGAGAGCTTGCGTGCTCGCGTTGGGTTCGTCTTCCAAAACTTTAATTTGTGGCCACATAAGACGATCCTACAAAACATTATTGAGGGGCCAACGCAGGTTCTCAAGATCAAAAAAGCCCAAGCGATCAGTGATGCCGAAAAACTGCTCGACAAAGTCGGTTTGCTCGATAAAAAAGACGCTTATCCAGCGAACTTATCTGGTGGTCAGCGTCAGCGGGTTGCCATTGCGCGCGCGCTTGCCATGCAGCCGCAAGTGCTATTATTTGATGAGCCAACCTCGGCGCTAGACCCTGAGTTGGTCAATGAAGTACTGGCTGTGATGCGAGAGCTGGCAGAAGAGGGTCGCACTATGCTGATCGTCACTCATGAAATGCGCTTTGCCCGTGAAGTATCAAGCAAAGTGGTCTTCCTGCACCAAGGGGTGGTTGAGGAGATCGGCACACCTGAGCAAGTCTTTGACAATCCTACCTCCGAGCGCGTCAAAGATTTTATGGCCTCGCATCGTCCGCACTAATCCTGTCCAAGCTATAAATCAGATGGTGGTAGCGCCCTACCGACTTTACCGCCATCGAATCCTATTAAATATAAAAATCACTATACCGTAACTATTGTTTATCCTTTATTGCCCAATAGTCACGGTGAGTATGCAAAACGTTTGTTTTTGATTTTTTACTCAGGTATTATCAAAAGGTTTATAGTCGGTCAATTTTAACGGCTGTCCATTATTCTGCTATCTATATTGCTTGTCTGTCAGGGACGTCAGAGAACAAAGTATCAGAACCCCATATCCATACCCATCAGAATTTAAGGAACATATGATGTCGAACGCTCGTCTATTTTGGTCATCGATGACCGTCTCTGCTGCGCTCATGCTAAGCGCTTGTAGCCAACCTGCCGATGAAACTACCGAAGCCAATGCCGATGCACCTGCCGCAGAAACGACTGGCAAAACCATCCGCATTGCAACCGAAGGCGCTTATCCTCCGTTTAACTATACCAATGCTGATGGTAGCTTGAGCGGTTTTGATGTCGATGTTGCCAATGCCTTGTGTGAGCAGATGCAAGCCAACTGTGAAATCGTAGCGCAGGATTGGGACGGTATTATCCCGGGTCTATTGGCACAAAAATATGATGCCGTTATCGCAGGTATGTCAATCACTGCTGAGCGCCAAGAAAAAGTCGATTTCAGCGAACCGTATTTTGCCAATACGATGGTATGGCTCACCAACACTGATGGCAGCTTTGATCCAATGGCGATCCAAAATGTCACGCTTGGTGGACAGCGTTCTACCACGCCAGGCGCTTATCTACAAGATAACTACGAAGGCAAAGATGGCAATACCGTGCAGCTATATGACAACTATGACAATGCTTACTTGGATCTAAAGTCTGGTCGTAGCGATGCAGTATTGGCCGAAAAAGTCTCTGCCAAATCATGGCTCGCTGACAATAAAGAAGGCTTCGGTATCGTTGGTGATGAGATAGACAATAATGACAATATTGCCATTGCCGTGCGTAAAGGTGATGGACTCAAAGCGGAGTTTGATAAAGCATTGAGCGAGATCCGTAGCAACGGTGAGCTTGCCCGTCTTGAGCAGCAAAACTTTGGTCAATAATGACTCACTAAAGACGGCTGCGAATACGCGCGCGCCACTGACCAGTACTGAGTAAGTGGCGCTCAATAAGGCATCAAGCAGCACGTAATAAGTGACGATATGGCTGGTAACTATATTAAGGAATAATAAGTATGACACTTTCAATGACATCACTAATGACCTCATCAATGAGCAAAAAAGCCTTGTTGCTAGCACCGCTTAGCGCCGCGATGCTAATGCTAACAGGTTGTAACAACAGCTCAGCACCAGCAGAAAATGCTGAAGCTGATACCGCGTCTGAAGCACCTATGAATATCAAAATCGCAACAGAATCAAGCTATAAGCCATTTAGCTATACAGATGCTGATGGCAAACTGATCGGCTACGAGATTGAGTTGGTTGACGCATTATGTGCACAAATGAAAGCAGAATGTGAAGTCATATCTCAAGATTGGGATGGTTTGATTCCAGGGCTTAACGCACAGAAATTTGATGCCGCCATCGCTGGTATGTCAATCACCCCTGAACGTAAAGAAGTAGTGGATTTTAGTGACCCTTACTTCCATAGTGGTATCATCTTGATTGGTAAAAAAGGCGACGATATCAGCATCGATTCGCTCAAAGGTCAGCCAATCGCTTCACAGCGCTCTACCGTGGCCTCACAGTATCTACAGGACGAGCACGCGGATGCTGATATCAAGCTATATGATACTCAAGACAATGCCTACCTAGATCTAACCTCAGGTCGTGTGCGCGGTATGATGTCTGATAAAGTCACTGGCACTGATTGGCTAAAAACAGAAGCGGGTAGCGGCTACGAGATTAAAGGTCAAGAAATCAGCAGCGACGACGATGCAATGGGTATTGCATTCCGTAAAGGCGATCCATTGGTTGCTAAATTCAATGCGGCATTGGCTGAGCTAAAAGACAACGGCACTTATGATCAAATCACAGGCAGTTACTTTGGTACCAGCTCGACCGCTGCGGCACAAAAAGCAGTCGTGACTGATGGCGTTGATGAAGTCATAGTCGTTGAAGAAGACGCACCAGCTGAAGCGGCAACGAACTAAGACGACGTCTTCTGCATAGACCGTTATTTTGAAAAGTGTTGTTTACCCAAGAAAACCCAAGGATGATCATGAGCAATCACTGTGTTCCAGTCCGTGCTACGACTGGCAAATCTATTATTAGCGCTATGACGAGCAGTCGTCTATCTGTGTCATTGCTCGCACTGGCGACTATTTTTACCATCTCTGGCTGTAGCAATAGCCAAGAGAATGCGGCCGATACCAGTTCTGATACGACCGAAACAAAGGCAACTAAGGATGACGTACTTCGTATTGGTACGGAAGGGGCGTATGCACCTTTTAACTATACCAACGCCGATGGGACACTGGGTGGTTTTGACGTTGAGATAGCCAATGCCATCTGTGCCGATATGCAGGTAACTTGTGAGATTATGGCGCAAGATTGGGACGGTATTATTCCTGGTCTAAAAGCCGGTAAGTATGATGCGATTGTCGCGGCGATGTCCGTTACGCCAGAGCGTGCAGAGCAGGTTAGCTTCACTGATCCATACTTTAGCAATACCTTGGTTTTTTTGGCCAAAAAAGACAGCAGTTTTGACCCTAGTAACCAAAGCGACATCGACGCTCACTCGATTGCCGCGCAGCGCTCGACCATCTCATCACAGTGGTTCGAAGACAAGTATCCAAACGCTGACATGAAGCTTTATGATACGCTGAGCAATGCGTTTTTGGATCTAGGATCAAACCGCGTCGATGCGATGATCTCTGATAAGTTGCCTGCGATAGAGTGGCTGAGCTCTCCTGCTGGTAGTAAATATGCACTAAAAGGTGACGAGATTGATATCAATGATAACTTTGCGATAGCAGTACGCCCAGGCGATCCGCTACAAGCAAAGATCAATCAATCTTTAGCCAATATAAAGGCCAATGGTACGTATGACAAAATCAATCAACAGTATTTTGCTATACCAGAATCTGCGATGCAGACCTCAGATGCAGACACGCCTGAGCAGCCAGTCGCAGAGACCGCCGGTCAGTAATTTTACCAGCTGCACGCTACGGCTTTCATAAGAAAGGTTTATAGCCAATAACAGTTGATTGTTTCTTAATAAAAGGATATTACCATGATGGTGATGTCCTTTTTTATTATTCCATAAACGTATCGTATGGTCGTGGCATAGTCATCGTTATTCACTATTCGCTTTACTCAAATTTAGTCAGTTCGTTTCAAGCGTATTTGCCCAAGTATCTGTTTAAGTACGGTTTAGGCACAGCTTTTACGCGTCAGGATTAACATCACGGCGAGCGAATATGATAAAATCAGCGCTCATTTCTACTGTGTCAATTATCGCAGCGCCAACCGTATTGCTCTGACTTCATTTTTTTTGACGACGACCATCTGTATTAAGGTGGTATAAAATACGGTGATGGACTGCGTTCAGCTATTGATGCTGATTCTTTTAACTCATATTTTGCAAATTGCTAATATAAAGAGACTGAGTGGATAATCGTGTTTGACTTACAAGGATTTGGCGCGCTTTTATTAAGCGGCGCTACCGTCACCATACAGCTTGCCGTGACCAGTTTAATCATTGGTCTGGCCTTAGGCTTGCTCGGCGCAACCGCAAAGATGTCCAATATCTGGTTGCTGCGTAAGCTTGCGACTGTCTATACTGCGACGATGCGCGGTATTCCTGAGTTGCTATTGGTGCTCTTTATTTATTATGGCGGCTCAATCTTATTGATGAGCATCCTCAAAAAGTTCGGCTACAACGACTATGTCGAGATTAGCGCTTTTTGGGGCGGTGTTATGGCGCTGTCGATCGCGTTTGGGGCGTATGCGACTGAGATTTTTCGCATGTCGATTCAAGAGATTCCGATAGGGCAACGAGAAGCGTCGCAAGCGATTGGTATGCGTCCTTTTCAGACCTTTTATCGCATTACGTTGCCGCAAGTATGGCAGATTGCATTGCCAGGTTTGGGCAATTTATTTTTAGTACTGCTCAAAGACACGGCGCTGGTGTCTGTGGTGGGTCTCAAAGACATCATGTATCAGTCGTCGCGTGCTGCCCAGTCAACACAGCAGCCGTTTACCTTTTATATGGCAGCAGCGATTATTTATTTGGGTCTGACCATGTTGATTACTGGCTTTATGATGTGGCTTGAGTGGCGCGCCAATCCAGCGGCACGCTATGCCAAAAAGATAAGCCGTCAATCCACTCACAGTCAATCGACCATAGGATAGAGGAGAGATACTATGGATTGGAATTGGCAGGTCATTTTTGATCATATACCTGATTTACTGGGCGGTGCGGTACTGACTATACAGCTGGTCGTGATCTCAGGTATTGTCGGATTGTTTTTTGGTTTGATTCTAGCGCTGCTGCGCTTGTCGAAGAGCTGGTTAGTACAGATATTGCCATTTCTTTATATTTTCTTTTTCCGCGGTACGCCGCTGCTGGTGCAGATATTCCTGATTTACTATGGTCTTGGTCAGTTCGGGGCGGTGCGTGAGTCGTTTTTATGGGAGCCGGTGCTCAGTCAAGCATACTGGTGTGCGATCATCGCCTTTACCCTAAATACCAGTGCATATCTGGCAGAGATTATACGCGGTGCGATTCAGACGATACCTGTCGGTGAGCTTGAGGCGGCCGATGCGCTTGGTATGTCAAAATGGCAGAAGCTGACACGTGTAACGTTGCCGCGTGCGTTTGGTATTGTGATCCCAGCCTACAGTAATGAAGTTATCTTTATGCTAAAGGGCAGTGCGCTCGCATCGACCATCGCGTTGATGGATATTACGGGGGTGGCTCGTACGATCAGTGCGCGTACCTATACGCTGATGGAGCTGTTCTTTGCCGCGGGTATCGTTTATCTTGTGCTGTCATGGGTTATCTTGTTTAGCTTTAGACTGTTTGAAAAACGTATGAACCGACACGCCAGCTATGTGCCACCAGATGTGGTGACCAACACGATTCCATAGAGAGTCACTGGTCATGAATGGTCGCCAAGATGACAATAAAGGTGACGGTAGACAATATAGTAGGGATTGCTGAAAAATATTTATCATTTATAGGGAGAGTCTAGTATGAGCCAATCGCCACATATGTCATTAGCAAATGCCATCACCGCTGGGGTCAGTGAAGAACAAAGCATTGATAACCACAATGAGCGTCTGCGTAGCTCTATTGGCAAAGTCGTCTGCGTGGGGCGTAACTATGCGGCGCATGCAGAAGAGCTTGGCAATGAGGTGCCATCATCACCCATATTGTTTATGAAGCCCGCCTCTTCTGTGGTATCTACTCGCCATGATGTGATCCGTCCCAATCCAGAGATATTTGGCGGGACGCATTACGAGGCTGAGCTATGTATTCAGCTGTCATCTGACCTGTCGATGGCAACGATTGAAGAGGCACAGCAGGCGATTGGCGGGATGACCTTGGGGCTGGATTTGACCTTGCGTGATTTGCAGAGCACCCTTAAAGAAAAAGGTCATCCATGGGAGCGTGCCAAGTGTTTTGATGGGGCCTGTGTGCTTGCTGACTGGATCGACCCACAAGCCTTTGGCAATCTTCAGAATGTACATTATCAGCTCATCATCAATGATAAGCTGGCGCAAGACGGTGATAGTGCTTTGATGCTGTTCCCTGTCTATGAGCTGCTGGTCAACATCAGCCATGCTTTTAGCTTACAGGCAGGTGATGTGATTATGACTGGCACACCAAGCGGCGTGGGTGTACTACAAGCAGGCGATAAGCTCAAACTAACATTGGGTGCTCATGAATGGGTAACACAAGTGCAGTAAGCTTGCTAAATGAACCAGTACTAGTCGTCATAAATATTAAAAAGCCTTGAGCCATTGCTTGGGGCTTTTATTTTTTAGACTTTATATATTTTTTCAAAATTTTTTAATACTTATATCTCTCAATAATTGTTTGTACAGTTATTTGTCATCAGTTTGTCATCTATCGTTCAGCGTGCTGTCATAAAGAGTCAGTAGACTTAAGCGGAATTCGTATTTTTGTGGTTGTAATGTGACTCCGCGACCCACTCTCCGCCAATCTAGCCCAATAGCAAGGTGACTGATAATGACATTATTGAATAAAGAACTAGAGCTCGCTCACGAAATCGTTGAAGATTCAAACCCTACTAATAATACTGATTTTCAGACAGTTATCAACCGCCGTCTGAATCGCCGTAGTATTCTAAAAGGTGGTACAGGGTTGACGGCAGCAGCGTTTTTTGGCGCGCTACCTTTGGTTGGTTGTAGTGATGACGATGACAATATCAGCAGTCCTATTATCGAAGATGGCAATGATGCTGCTATTCCTGCGCAGGGTGATTTGAAGCGTCCTGAAACCTTAAAGTTTAAGGCCGTAGCGCACTCAACTGCTGAGACGATGACGGTGGCAGAAGGTTACAAGGCAGAGATGATACTGCCGCTTGGCACACCGCTGATGCCTGGCCTTGACGACTGGAAAGACAATCGTGAGCAGTCGGCAGAATCATTTGAATGGCGCATGGGCGATAACCATGATGGCATGTGGTTTTTTGGCAAAAACGGTAATGCCTACGATGCCAAAGCCTCAGAGAATGGCCTACTGGTTATGAATCACGAATACGTCAATAGTGAGGAGCTAAGCCCGTTTGGCTATTATGTCATCGAAGATAAAGATGCTGCGCCTTTATTCCAACGCCGCCGCCTTGCCAGCGATGTGCGCCGTGAAGTCAACTGCCATGGTGTGGCCGTGGTTGAGATGAAGCGCCGCGCAAATGGCATGGGCTATGAGATGGTGCCAAACTCCAAATACAATCGACGCATCACCAGTAGTACGACCGCACAGTTGGCAGGCCCTGTGGCAGGTTCTGATTTGGTCAAAACCAAGTTTGACCCAACAGGTTTTCAGACGCGCGGCATTAATAATAACTGCGGTGCAGGCTTGTCACCTTGGGGCACTTACCTGACCACAGAAGAGAACTTCTTGGGTGTGTTTGCGCGCGGACAAGATGCCAGTCAGTTAAGCGCCAGTGATAACTATGGTCGCGAGCGTTACGGTGCACCAGAAAACTCTCCAGGCTCTCGATATCTATGGCACACGCCTGACGCCAAAGACGCCATCATCACAGACGAGTTTTCACGTTGGGATATGACCGCTGTTGGTGCTAGTGCTGCTGATGATTATCGTAATGGTTTCAATACCTTTGGCTATATCACTGAGATTGATCCGTTTGACCAAAACTCTACACCGCAAAAACGTACCGCCATGGGTCGATTTGCCCATGAAAACTGTGCCTATGCACCCGTTAAGCAAGGCAAACCTGTGGTATTTTATATGGGTGATGACGCTCGAGGCGAGTATATTTATAAGTTCGTCTCCAAAGCGATGTGGTCAAATGCGGATATCGGTGGCGGGCTCAAAGCTGGTGACAAATACCTGAATGATGGTACGCTATATGTTGCCATATTTAATGAAGATGGCAGCGGTGAGTGGAAAGCACTTGTTCAAGGTCAAAATGGACTAGATGCCTTCAATAGTGCGTTACCATTTAATAGCCAAGATGAAGTGCTGGTCTATGCTCGCGCTGCTGGCGATGCCGCTGGCGCCACCAAGATGGATCGACCAGAATGGGTATCGGTCAGTCCTATGACGGGCGATGTCTATGTGACATTGACCAACAATAAATATCGCGGTGTGCGTGAGGACCAACCTTTATCAGCTGCTAACCCGCGTAGCTATCAAGTCAATGGCAAACCAAGTGGTAATGACAACGGTCATATCATTCGCTGGGCAGAGACGGGCGGCGATCATGCCGCAACCAGTTTTGAGTGGGATATCTATCTGTTTGGTGCACCAAGTAACTTGTCCGCAGAGAATTTATCGCAGTTAAGTGCTAGCAATGATCTGTCTTCTCCTGATGGTTTGTATTTTGATCCACGTGGTGTGTTATGGATTCAAACGGATGATGGTGCGTATACCGACACTACCAGCTGTATGCTGCTTGCGGCATTACCGGGCAAAGTCAGCGATGGTACTACCATCACGACGTCAGCAGGACAGCAAACACGCATTGGCATGCCGGCTAGTAACGACAATATCAAACGCTTCTTTGTCGGCCCTGAAGGCTGCGAAGTCACCGGTATTACCATGACACCAGATTTCAAAACACTGTTTATCAACATTCAGCATCCAGGTAATACATGGGGTGCGGTCGCTGGCGGTAGTACTCCGCGCTCAGCAACAGTCATGATTACCAAAGAAGACGGCGATGTCATATTGGCGGAATCATTTGAGTCGGCAGCCAGTCCGGCATAGCTCGGTAAGCGCTAGATGACAAAATAGTAGAAATGGCAGAAAGGCGTATTCACTAAATAAAAATCCCAAGTTTCGGCTTGGGATTTTTTCTTTTGATGCATGTAGTAGTTAATGCTTTAACAATAATAAAGATACCGTTTATCATCCATACATCTCTTTTGGTCACAAACGAACGCTAAAACTAAATTATTCGCTTCTATTTGCGACTGTTAAAGGATAGTATAGAAAAACACCCTTTTTCGCTAAACGTGCCAATACTATGAGCAGTCAAAATTTGTTTTATAACAACCGTATTAGTGACAGTAGCGCTCAGAATGATAGCAGTTATACGCGTAATCGCCATGAGCTTGATGCCCATTTTTTCTCAGCTGATAGCGTGCCACGGCATGGTGATTTGTATGAGCAGATAGATCAACTCGAAGCCATCGATATGGATGAGCTGGTCAAATTATTGGCAGACGCAGAAGACAATGAGGAAGCGACCAAAACCCCTGTCTCTTTGGCGGATTTTTTTGAAGGGTTGGCGCAGCTTGCGACCATGGGAGTGGTTGAGATGACTGAAATCGTCGAGTCCATTCATCGTGAAGTCATCTTGCGTCCCTTAGGCCGGTTCAATGATAAGCACCTAAATAAATGGCAGCGCGGTTTCACTGGGCGCACCTATGGTACGATACGTCATATCATGCTCATGGTCGGTAACAATCTGGCCTCGGTACTACGAATATACAAAAACTTCATCGTGCAAAAAACAGCTCAGCCACTACCTGACTCACTAAAAAAGCTGGTCAACGTCATCAATGGTGTCATGGGTGATCATCTGGTCAACAATCAAAATGCGCTCGCAATTCCGATGATGTTATACACCAAAGAAGGCAAGCCCCAAAATGAGCGGCTATCAGGGCGGATTGTCATTTTGTGCCATGGCTTGTGCATGAGTCACTTAAGCTGGCAGTCGCAAGAAGGCAATAATCTGGGCGAGGCGATTCATATCAGCCAGCCTGATACCACCGTTCTGTACTTAGATTACAATACAGGTCGACGTATCTCACGCAGTGGTCGTAAATTCTCTCAATTACTACAGGACGTGGTCGATAATAACCCAAATATTACTCAGATAGATTTGGTGGGTCATAGCATGGGCGGCTTGGTGGCGCGCAGTGCGCTGTTTTATGGTGAGCAAGAGCGCCTAGATTGGATAAAGCGCGTGGGCAATCTCATCACCTTAGGTTCACCGCATCATGGGGCAGTGCTTGAGCGTATCGGTAATTATGTGCAAGACATCATCGCCAAGTTGCCATTTGCAGGCTCACTTGCAAAGCTCGGTGATATGAGGAGTGCGGGTATCATTGATCTGCGTCATGGCAGTATTCGTGACGCTGACTGGAAAGCCTTAGAGGGACGCAGCGTATTACCACAAGACTTTCGTCATCCTGCGCGCCTGCCAAGTGGTATCAAAACTTACTTTGTCGCCAGTGCATTGATTGAGACACATTACGAATCTAAGATGACGGATTTGCTAGGAGACAGCTTGGTATCGGTCGCATCCGCGTTAGGTGAAGATGATGCCGAGCATGCGTTGTTTGTACCAGATGGTCATAAAGCGGTGTTTTATGGCGTCAATCATCTTAACTTAATCTATAGCAGACGAGTGCGTGAGCAAGTCGTTGAATGGCTGCTCGATAATGGTCTAAGCGACTATGCTGGACGTCCGCGCATACATTCTTACCCTAGAAGTTTGTCTGTGGCGGTGTAAGCTGGTGTTATTTAGCATTAAATGTATTAGTAGTTTTAAAGGTAAGTATGGTTGATTTTCTTATTAAGCTTTAAGGAGTCACTTTTTATTTGCTCTAAAACCTCATTTAACTGGTCTATATTCTTTAGAAGCAAGTTACCTTGAATATTTTGCAGCCCTGTCTTTTCTTTATATGAATTTTTCTCACTTTCTGCAAGAAGATTTTTGATTTGCCCATTATTGTTGGTAGCTTGCGATAAAAAGGCTTCTCCCATAATATTGAGAGTTTTGTCTAAATTTTCTTTATTATATAAATCAAATTCTGTTCTGTAATGTACAAGCCAAATTAGAAATTTTTTGGAAAGGTCTGGGCTTATGACCGTAATATTTTTTGAAATGCTTTTATCTATAGCCAAATATGTTGTAGATAACTCAGTATAAAGCCCTGACATTAAAAACCAATGACCTATCTTACTTTCTGTAGTCATTTCATTCCAGTTAGGAAATTTTGGGTGAGTTAGCTTTTCAAATGTAATAGTTAAGCTTAATAGTTCATCATAAACTGCTATTTTTCGATCAAATAACTTTTAATATAGTGAATTCAGTATAAAAACGATACAGTGGGACTGGGATAAATTTTTCGCAGCATCGAGCAGCGTAGGCACAGCACGCAAGGAAGATTTAGACCAGTTCCACCTTGATATATAATGTATCTGTTTTATTTAGGATTGACTATATGTTTGCTGTGATATTTGATGAAAATGCTCATTTTTAGTGAGTAGTTTTTCATGATCTTGTTCAAGTCGTTTTAAACGCTCATCAATAGCTGCTTGCTCTTTTCGTCCAATTCTTTCAAGGTAAATTTTACCGAGGTAGATTATAAGCCCACCTAAAACAGCATTGCCACCCAAATTGATAATCAATTCTTGCCAAAAACTACTCATAGCAACTACCCATACTTTAAAGACTTAGTATAGAACAAAAAACCCCCCAAGCATCACACTTGAGGGTTTTTTTATGAACAATGGCTTACGGTGACAAAGCAAAACTACTCAGCAAATACCGCTGCTACGTCGTCTTTGTTGAATTTATAGACTTCACCGCAGAATCCGCAGTCCATCTCAAACGTACCGCCTTGCTCTTCGACGATATCTAACGCTTCTGCTTCGCCGATTTGTTCGATGGCCATCTCACATTTCTCGCGTGAGCACGTGCAACCAAACGTTAGGGGAACAGGCTCAGGGGCGACAACGTTTTCTTCGTGATACAAGCGATACAGAATCTCATTGGCATCCAATGTCGTCAGCTCTTCTGCCTTGACCGTGCGCGTCAACACGCTTAGACGTGTCCATAGATCATCGTCGATACCTGCATCTTGGTTTTGCTCAACTTCAGACGTTTCTTCTGCAGTACGCGGTAACATCTGTACCAAGATACCACCCGCTTGCAAGCCATCAGATGCTAGGTTAATGAGCGTTGGAATCTGTGCTGATTGCTTTTGATAATGCGCCAAGCAATCTGCCAGATTGTCATGGCTACGCTCAACGATACCTTGGTACGCTTCGCCACCTTCAGGGTGAATATTAATGAACAATACCCCTTGTCCCATAGCACCCAGCTCAGCAAAGGCATCTTTGGCATGGATCATATTGTCCCAAGCCTGCACTTGCTCGTCCGTCTCGCCTTTCCAGCTGGCAAGCGCACGGATGATACCGTCTTGATCGCATTCTGCCATCGCCCAATTCAGCAAGCTATCGCTGTCTGATGACTGCAATTGGATAGAGAGACGACCGTTAATTTTGACGGTACTGATAAGTAAACTCGCTGCCGTCAGCATCTCGCCCAATAAGCGTTTGATGGCTTCAGGGTAGGGCTTTTGCGCAATCGTACTGGCGTAACTGCGTGATAGGCGCACCACATCGCCGCGCACGGGCGAGTCTTCAATAAAAAAACGTTGGCGTATGTCGTTGTCGCTATGAGTGCCAGCAGTTTGGCTGTCCGTGTTAGGGACTTGAGTATCTTGTGTCATAAGTCATTTGTAGTATTAAGAAGTTGTTAGCTTTATGGGGACTATGGCCAATTTATCAATCGTAGCAACCACAATATTATGGTCACAATGTTTTCTTGATTATATGTACCAATGAGGGACAAATCTAGGTATGAATGAGTCAGCTATCTGTCTATTTCTATAGTGATGCAGTAATTGGGAACCAGCGGCTTTTAGGTAAAAAATAAATATATTCCAAAATATCACCTCCTTCAAAAAAAACTTACCATCTAACACAAATTTGTTGTACAGTAACATTGAGTTGCATTGTGACAAACAACAGCAACAACTGTACGGATGCGGGGCAATGAGATCGGTCAATCAGACTCGTGTCTTCAAAGCACTCATTCAATCTTGTGTTAAAAGCTTGTGATAAAAGGATGTATTCCATGACCCACTTATTTTCTAAACCGTTGACTTTGGCGGCCTTTATGGCGTTGGGCTTAGTTGGTTGTAACAACAGTAGCCAGACCACAGCCGAAGCGCCAGCTGCAGATGATGCCACCACGACAGAAGCTGCTGCCACGGATACCAACGGCACGCTACAAAAAATCAAAGACTCTGGCACCATCGTCGTCGGTCACCGTGACTCCTCTATTCCATTTTCTTATATCGCTGATGATCCTAATCAGCCTATCGGCTATGCCCACGATTTAGAAATGAAAGTCGTTGAAGCCGTTAAGCAAAAGCTAAACATGCCAGATCTCAACGTCCGTTATAACTTAATCACCTCACAAACGCGTATCCCATTGGTACAAAACGGCACGGTGGATTTTGAGTGTGGCTCAACCACCAACAACGAAGAGCGCCAAAAACAGGTGGCATTCTCTAATGGTTTCTTTGAGATTGGTACGCGTCTATTGACCAACAAAGACTCTGGTATTCAGAATTTTGAAGACCTAAAAGGTAAAACCCTTGTCACCACGGCAGGTACGACCTCAGAGCGTTATATCCGTCAGTACAATGATGACAACAAAATGGATATGAACATCATCTCAGCAAAAGACCACGGCGAAGCCTTTTTGATGTTAGAAAATGGTCGTGCTGATGCCTTTATGATGGATGATGTGTTGCTCGCGGGCGAAAAAGCCAAAGCAAAAAATCCTGATGAATGGGTTATCGTTGGTGAGCCACAATCGTTTGAGATTTATGGCTGTATGATGCGTAAAGACGATCCTGAATTCAAAGCTGTGGTCAATGAAGCGTTAAATAATGTCTTTAGCTCAGGCGAAATCAATAGCATTTATGACAAATGGTTCTTGAACCCAGTCCCACCGAAAAACGTCAATCTAAACTTTGAGATGTCTGACAACTTAAAAGCGTTGATTGCCGATCCGCATGACGGTGCTCAGCCAAAAGCGGCGACCGCTCAATAAGCTCTTTGTCCCTCAATATGGCTTGTCTATAGGTCAGATATTATGTTTCTGACCTATAGGCTTATGAATCGCTGCTCGGAGAGACAACCATGAATTATAGCTGGAACTGGGGTGTGCTCTTTGAGCAAACTGGTATCGGTAACGAGCTTTATATCCATTGGATGATTACAGGTCTTGGCTGGCTGCTATTGATCGGCAGTATCGCATGGGCCATCGCCATGGTCGTCGGTACCATCTTAGGCATCATGCGCACGCTGCCGAGCAAGACGGCGCGAGCGATTGGTACGGCTTATGTGACATTCTTTCGCAATATTCCACTGCTAGTACAATTGTTTTTTTGGTTTTACATCGCACCCGGCTGGCTGACGCCAGCAATACAGGAGTGGTGGTATAAGGACTTGTCGCCGAATACCTCAGCAATGCTATCGGCAAGTATCGGTCTTGGCTTATTTACTGCTGCTCGTATCGTTGAGCAAGTTCGTACAGGGATTGAATCCCTACCTGATGGGCAGACCAATGCCGCATATGCACTGGGTTTTAGTATTCCGCAAGTCTACAAAGAAGTGCTGCTACCACAAGCCTTTCGTATTATCTTGCCGCCGCTTAGCTCGGAGCTGACCAACTGTTTTAAAAACGCCTCTGTGGCTTCCTTGGTCGGGGTGATGGAACTGATCAGTCAAACCAAAACTATCAGTGAATACACGCAGAACAGTATTGAGATTTATACCTACGCGACGATTATTTACCTCGTTTTCAATTTATCATTGATTGCTCTGATGGGGCTTATCGAGCGTAAATTGCGTGTGCCTGGGCTTATTGCGGGAGGTCAGAAATGAGTATGATGACCGAATTGGCAACAGCCTATCCTGGTTTGATGGGCGGTATGATCACCACCTTAAAAGTGCTGTTCTTGGCAATTATTGGTGGTATCAGCCTAGGCACGATACTAGCATTGATGCGCTTGTCTGGTATCAAAGCGCTTGAGGTACCTTCTAGGCTATACGTCAACTATTTCCGCTCAGTGCCGCTGCTCTTGGTACTACTGTGGTTTTATTTTGCTGTACCGATGATTTATTTTTGGATAGCAGGTAAGTATCTACAAATCAATGCCGCTTTTGCCTCTTGTGTGGTGGCCTTCATGATGTTTGAGGCCGCTTACTTCTCAGAAGTGGTGCGTGCAGGTATTCAATCGATCGGTAGCGGTCAGGTCAATGCTGCCAAAGCGCTTGGCATGACTTACGGGCAGACCATGCGTCTGGTCATCTTGCCGCAAGCCTTTCGCAAAATGCTACCGCTAATTTTGCAGCAGTGTATTATTTTATTCCAAGATACGACGTTGGTGTTTGCTATTGGTTTGACGGATTTTTTCCGCGCCGCCTACGTCCGCGGTGAGCTCATGGGCTTACTTACCCCTTATATCTTAGGGGCGGGTGCTATCTACTTTGTGATTAGCTTAAGTGCGTCTATGGGCGTGCAGCAGCTACAAAAACGCTTGCGGTTTTAATAGATGTCTCGCTTAGGATTTTGAGCGTTAAGATTGTGGTTTGGTATTTTGATTTAATTTTTAAACGACGGTTATCGATAATAATGTGGTTAGGAGCCAGTGATGAGCAATGCTGATACATACATAAATTCCTTTGGTGGACTGGTGACTAACAATGGCCATGCGACGGATGAAATGGTCATTCAAATGTCCAATGTCAGCAAATGGTACGGCGACTTTCAAGTACTAACTGATTGTACTGCCCACGTGCATAAAGGGGATGTGGTCGTCGTTTGTGGCCCTTCAGGTAGTGGTAAATCGACGCTGATTAAGACCGTTAATGGGCTTGAGCCTTTTCAAAAAGGTGAGATCATGGTCAACGGCATCTCTGTCGGTGATTCAAAGACAAATCTGCCTAAACTACGTAGCCGTGTTGGAATGGTGTTTCAGCATTTTGAATTATTTCCGCATTTGACCATTATTGATAATTTAACGGTTGCCCAAATCAAAGTATTGGGGCGTAAAGAAAGTGAGGCGAAGCAAAAGGCCATGGCGTATCTAGACCGCGTTGGTCTGACGGTACAAGCGGCAAAATACCCAGCCGAGCTCTCTGGCGGTCAGCAGCAGCGTGTGGCGATTGCACGCGCGCTTGCCATGGATCCTGTGGCGATGCTGTTTGATGAGCCAACCTCAGCGCTCGATCCTGAGATGATTCAAGAGGTGCTTGACGTCATGGTCGAGCTGGCGCGTGAGGGCATGACCATGATGTGCGTGACCCATGAGATGGGTTTTGCCAGTCAGGTTGCCAATCGCATTATCTTTATGGATGAAGGGCATATCGTTGAGAACTGTAGTAAAGACGAATTCTTTGAAGGGGCAAAAAGCGATCGTGCGCAGATGTTCTTATCGAAGATTTTGAATCATTAACCATCTTGGCTGTATTTACGCTAGTGCTTAAAATATAAATGAAATCATCAATAAAGAGCGTCTATTAATAGGCGCTTTTTTATGGGCGTTAATCTAGCAATTTGGTTTATAGTCAATCAATATTAAAAGTGGTACAAGGCAGACGAGTGCAAGCACTACAGTAGTAGGCTAAACGAGTCTAACGCTGTAACGCTTTAATAGTGGTTCGACTATAGATGAATATGTGATTGGTTATACGGTTAGATAGGTGAGTGCATGTCTGTTTACTGATACAATGGCGCTCATACTTGTTGATAATTAGAATAATTCATAAACCATATTGGAGTTTTTATGAGCGTAGACAATCTATCTGTAGCATCGGCAACCTCATCAAAAAACGGCGTTGTCATCATTGGCGCAGGCTTGGCAGGCTGGCATGTGATTGATGCGATTCGTGCAAAAGATGCAGATATTCCGATTACCTTGATCACCTCCGATAGTGGCGATCGTTATCACAAGCCGATGCTGACCATGGCGATCAGCCAAAACAAGCGCGCATCAGACTTGGTACGAGCAACAGGTAGCGACGCGGCAAAAGCCGCAGGCGTGACCTTGCTTGCCAATACACAAGTCACAGATATCGATACAGCCACCCAGCAGTTACAGCTTATCTCTGCTAATAGGCCAAATCCCGCCCACACGGATTATGCGACGATCAGCTATGGTAAGTTGGTGCTGGCGATGGGTGCGCATCCTATTTTCCCCAAAAGCTTGCCAGAGGATTTGGTCTGGCATGTCAATCATATCAAGCAGTTCGGTCAGCTACAAGAAAAGCTGGCAACTGGTAGCCAGCATGTCGCCATCGTTGGCGCTGGTATGGTCGGGACAGAAATCGCGGAAGACTTGCTAAAAGCAGGTCATCAAGTGACCTTGATTGATTTGAACGATGCGCCATTATCACAAATGCTACCAGCCAAAGCGACGGCACGTATTGCCAAAGCAATTGAGTCACAAGGTATTCAGTTTTTGGGCGGCTCTCAAGTCTCTGCTGTTACCCGCGTGAGTGGCAATGAAGACGGCAGCGATAGCGAAAAGCTAAGAGTAGACTACGCAGCGCTCGCCTCAACTGAAGATAATGCAGATGTAGAGCAACCTGAGCCGTTGATCGTAGACCATGTGATTGCCAGTACAGGTCTGACCGTCGATGGGCAGCTGCCAGCAGCGGCGGGCGTTACGTTTGACCGTCGTACGGGTATTGTGGTTGATGAATCGACATTGCGCACCGACACTGCACACATCTATGCCATTGGTGATTGTATGTCTATCAATGGGGTTGCTTGTCGTTATGTGGCGCCATTACGCGCACAGGCTGCGACCATCGCTGATGATATCTTAGGGCACGAGCACAGCGGTTATGATCATAAACCACCGATGATTCGTCTAAAGAACAAAGCGATTTCGGTGATGGTAACGGGTGTGCCAAACGCGGCTGGTAATTGGCAAGTGAAGACGGAAAGCGATGATGAACTCATCATGGACTTGCTAGATGACACTGATGCAGTGAGCGCGACCGTGACAATCAAAGCGCCTGCCACTCCCAAAGCCTCCTGATAGACTTGTTTAAAAAGCAAGTTTAAAAGATCACGTTACTGGTTGAGCCAGCCCATTCCTTATGATGGGGCTGGCTTTTTTATGTCAAAAACCTGCCATGATTTTATGTTACTTTTTACTAAGCATGAATATCGAATATCCAATTAAATGATACATACCGTATTGATATTGTTGACATGCTTTCATTTATAGCGTTATAGTAGTTGAATGCTATATCAAACCGAATCAAGGAAGAAGGTTTGCTCGCCAGCGATTAATCAGCACTATCTATAAATACTATAAAAAGTAAAACGAAAGGACTCGTTATGACTCAAAACTCTAATTTCGATGAGACTCACGTTGATTTTGACGCTATTTTGGATAATATCCCTAGTATCAATATGGGCGCACGCTCAGCAAATGCGCCGCTCACCCAAAGCTATGATAAAGGTCCTGATGTACCGCTGATTGAAGCGACCATCGGTGACTTTTTTGATGCTATTGTGTCCAAATATCCTGAGCGCGAAGCGCTGGTCGTCTGTCATCAAAATATTCGCTGGACATATCGTGAGCTACAGCAGCAGGTCAATCAGCTATCCAGTAGCATGATTGAGATGGGGCTTGAGATTGGTGATCGCATCGGGATTTGGTCACACAACAATGCTGAATGGTTGCTGATGCAACTCGCCACCGCAAAAGTCGGCGTTATTCTTGTCAATATCAATCCTGCCTACCGTACCTTTGAGCTGCAATATGCCCTGAACAAACTCGGCTGCTCAGCACTGGTGCTTATGCGCCATTTTAAAACCAGTGACTATGCCAGCTTGATTCGTGAGCTCTGTCCTGAGATTTACCATAAAGATTATACCCAGCTTGATTTGGTTGAGATTCCAACGATTGAACGTATCATTTGGATTGATGAGCCAGACTCTGATGAGGTCTTTGGTTTTATGCAAAAGTTCTCTGCATGGATGGCGGAAGGCGACGCCAACGATCCACGCGTGGCCGAGCGTCAAGCCCAGCTCAAAAATACTGATGCCATCAACGTGCAGTTCACCAGTGGCACGACAGGCACACCAAAAGGCGCAACCTTAAGCCATCGCAATATTCTTAATAACGGCTACTTCATTGGTGAGGCCATGAATCTCACGGAAGCCGACAGACTGTGCATTCCAGTACCGTTGTATCATTGCTTTGGCATGGTGCTTGGTAACCTCGCGATTCTCACGCACGGTGGTTGTATTGTCTATCCAAACGATGGCTTTGAGCCGTTGACGGTATTAAAAGCGGTTGAAGAAGAGAAATGTACGGGTCTACATGGCGTACCGACGATGTTTATCGCGGAGCTTGATCATCCTGAGTTTGAAAACTTTGATTTATCCACTTTGCGTACAGGTATCATGGCAGGCTCTAGTTGTCCGATTGAGGTCATGCGCCGCGTCATCGACAAGATGCACATGAGTGAAGTCACCATTGCCTATGGTATGACAGAGACCAGTCCAGTCTCTTGCCAGACCAATGAGTACACCCCTCTTGAGAAGCAAGTCTCGACCGTAGGATTGGTACAGCCTGCACTTGAGGTAAAAGTGATCGACACCGAGACGGGCGAGATTGTGCCTATCGGAGAGACTGGCGAGCTACTCACGCGTGGTTATTCCGTGATGAAGGGCTATTGGGGTAGCCGTTTTAAAACGCGAGAAGCCATTCAAGATGGTTGGATGCACACGGGTGATTTGGCAACGATGGATGAAGACGGCTATGTGAAAATCGTCGGCCGGAGTAAAGACATGGTGATTCGCGGTGGTGAAAACATCTATCCGGTTGAGATCGAAAACTACCTTTATCGTCATCCCAAGATTCGCGATGTGCAAATCGTTGGCATACCCGACGAGCGTTATGGTGAAGTGCTCGCAGCATGGATTATTCCTAAAGAGCCGGGCTGCTTGACGGAAGAGGAAGTCCGTGAATTCTGCAGCGAGCACATCGCTCATTATAAAGTGCCTGCTTACTATCGCTTTGTCACTGAGTATCCAATGACCATCACGGGCAAGATTCAAAAGTATAAAATTATTGAGCAAATGAAAGAAGAGTTGGGTTTGTCGTAAGCTTATTTATCAGCTCTAAAACACTAAAGATGAACTATGTGGGTCATACTTAAAAAATAGCAGTTGGATCATTCATATAAAAGCTACTCGCATTTACGTATCTATGTATCAAAGAAAAGGGACATCATGAGCGCTATCATAACCAGTAAACTGAGTCCAAACTCAAGCGACTTTCAGCAAAACAGTGCGGCGATGCAAGCGATCGTCGATGATTTGTATGTACACTTGCGTAAAGTCGCCCAAGGTGGCTCAGAGCGCGCCCGTGCCAAGCATCTAGCACGTGGCAAGCTACTACCACGCGAGCGAGTTGAGCGTTTGCTTGATGTGGGTACGCCGTTTTTGGAAGTAGCACCGATGGCAGCGCATGACATGTATGGCGAAGAGATTCCAGCGGCTGGCGTGATTGCCGGTATTGGTCGTATCAATGGTATTGAGTGTATGATTGTCTGTAATGATGCCACGGTAAAAGGCGGCACCTACTACCCAATGACAGTCAAAAAGCATTTGCGCGCTCAAGAGATTGCGCAAGAAAATCATTTGCCGTGTGTTTATTTGGTTGATTCAGGTGGTGCTAATTTACCCAACCAAGATGACGTATTCCCTGATAAAGAGCACTTTGGCCGTATCTTTTTTAACCAAGCAAACCTCAGTGCGGCAGGTATTCCGCAAATCGCGGTGGTCATGGGTAGCTGTACGGCTGGTGGTGCGTACGTGCCTGCCATGAGCGATGAATCTATCATTGTCAAAGAGCAAGGCACGATATTTTTGGGTGGTCCGCCACTGGTAAAAGCTGCAACGGGTGAAGAGGTGAGTGCAGAGGATTTGGGCGGCGGTGATGTGCATACGCGGCTATCAGGCGTGGTCGATCACTTAGCGCAAAACGACACGCATGCGTTATCAATCGCCCGTAACATCGTCAGTCATTTGAATCGCCCTGCCAAACACATTCCTAATCAAATCACACCGCGACCACCACGTTATGACGCCAAAGAGCTGTACGGCGTTATTCCAACGGACAAGCGCAAGCCATTTGATATCAAAGAAATCATCGCCCGTATCGTTGATGACAGTGCCTTTGATGAATTCAAAGCGCGCTTTGGCACGACATTGGTTTGTGGATTTGCTCATATCGAAGGGATGCCTGTGGGTATCATTGCTAATAACGGCATTCTATTTAGTGAGTCGGCGCAAAAAGGCACGCATTTCATCGAGCTGTGCTGTAAGCGCAAAATTCCATTGGTATTTTTGCAGAATATCACAGGCTTTATGGTTGGGCGCAAATACGAAAACGAAGGCATTGCTCGTCACGGTGCCAAGATGGTGATGGCAGTTGCCAATGCCAAAGTACCGAAATTCACCGTCATCGTTGGTGGCTCGTTTGGCGCGGGTAACTACGGTATGTGTGGCCGTGCTTACAGTCCGCGCTTTTTGTGGATGTGGCCAAATGCCCGTATCTCTGTCATGGGCGGTGAGCAAGCAGCGTCAGTACTGGCAACGGTCAAACGTGATAACTTTGATCGCAAGGGTGAGGCGTGGAGTGAGGAAGATGAAGCGGCATTTAAAGCACCAATTCGTGAAATGTATGAAGCGCAAGGTCATCCCTATTATGCCACCGCGCGCCTGTGGGACGATGGCGTGATTGATCCTGCTGATACCCGTCATGTATTGGCATTGGGACTGAGCGCTGCCTATAACGCACCGATTGAAGAGACGACTTTTGGTGTCTTTAGAATGTAAGCGCTAAGGTCTGCTCGTGATGAGAGAGTGGTGCGACAATCTTTTTAAATACGATTCTACCGCAACATCGGGTTTTGACATCTTACTTTCTTATATGAGCATTATGATGGATGACCCAAACGTTGGGCTAAGTATTTACATAGACATATAAATAGGAACATAGAGAAAGTTATGAAAGAAGCAAAATCAAAAAATAGTAATCATTATAAAAGTCTATTAGTCGATATAAAACAACACGTCGCTACCGTGACGTTAAATCGTCCCGAGATACGCAATGCCTTTAATGACGAGATGATCGCCGAGCTGACAGAGGCTTTCACTGTGCTTGGTGCTGACGATGACGTACGTGTCATTGTGTTAGCCGCTGCTGGCAAAGCGTTCTGTGCAGGCGCTGATCTTAATTGGATGCGCGCCATGGCGGATTATAGCTATGAAGAGAATCTAGCGGATGCGGATAAATTGGCGCAAATGCTTAAGACAATTTATGAGTGTCCTAAGCCGACGATTGCGGCAATACAAGGCGATGTCTATGCAGGTGGTATGGGTCTCGTTGCCGTCTGTGATGTGGCCATCGCTGTGAAGATTGCCAACTTTTGCCTGAGCGAAGTGCGCTTGGGCTTGGCACCTGCGACCATCAGTCCTTATGTCATCCGAGCGATGGGCGCTAGAGCTGCGCAGCGTTACTTCTTAAGTGCTGAGGTGTTTGATGCCAAAAAAGCACGTCAGCTTGGCTTTATCCATGAGCGCGTGAGCGAAGAATGGTTAGATGATGAGGTCACGACACTTTGTGCCAAAATGGTTAAAAACAGCCCCGATGCGGTCAAAACCTGCAAGCAGCTATTACACGATGTTGCTGGCGCGCCCATCACTGATGAGCTGATTGCTGATACGGTAAAAGGTATTGCGGATATTCGCGCATCAACACAAGGAAAGGAGGGCGTGCAAGCATTTTTGCAAAAGCGCAAGCCTGATTGGTTGACAGCAAACTAACGATAAACGAATAGATAAACGGACAAATAGACAAGACGTCAAATAATAATGACAAGATACAGGGATAGTTATGTTTTCTAAAATTCTAATTGCCAACCGTGGTGAAATTGCTTGCCGAGTGGCCGCAACTGCCAAGCGTCTTGGCGTCAGTACCGTCGCGGTGTATTCTGATGCTGATCGCGAAGCCAAGCACGTGGCGGTTTGTGATGAAGCGATCTATCTAGGCGGTTCGGCACCGAAAGACAGCTATCTCAAAGGTGATGCCATTATTGCCATCGCCAAGCAAACAGGTGCTGAGGCCATCCACCCAGGCTATGGGTTTTTGAGTGAAAACGCCGATTTTGCACAGGCCTGCCAAGAGGCTGGTTTGGTGTTTATCGGACCCTCTGCTGAGGCGATTCGCGCCATGGGCGGCAAATCTGAGTCCAAGCGCTTGATGGAGGCCGCTGGCGTGCCGCTGATACCCGGCTATCATGGTGACAATCAAGACGCCCAGTTTTTGCAGCAGCAAGCAGATGATATTGGCTATCCTGTCTTAATCAAAGCGAGTGCAGGCGGCGGCGGCAAAGGCATGCGTATCGTTGAGCAAAGCAGTGATTTTATTGACTTGCTTGACTCGTGCCGCCGTGAAGCAATTACCAGTTTTGGCAATGATCAAGTGTTGATCGAAAAATATGCGCTCAAACCACGCCATATCGAAATCCAAGTATTTGGCGATACGCATGGCAATTATGTGCATCTGTTTGAGCGGGATTGCTCCGTGCAGCGTCGCCATCAAAAAGTATTGGAAGAAGCGCCAGCACCGGGTGTCGATAGGGCCATGCGTGAAGCGATGGGTACGGCTGCAATTGAGGCGGCGCGTGCGGTTAATTATGTCGGCGCTGGCACGGTTGAGTTTATTGTGGAGCAGCGCGAAGGCACGATGAATTTTTATTTCATGGAGATGAACACGCGCTTGCAAGTTGAACATCCGGTCAGCGAAGCCATTACTGGTGTGGATTTGGTCGAGTGGCAACTGTTGGTCGCTGCGGGTCAGCCATTGCCAAAATCGCAAGACGATTTGACGATCAATGGTCATGCGATCGAAGCGCGTATCTGTGCTGAAAACCCTGACAATAATTTTTTACCAGCGACGGGAACGTTGTTTACCTATCAGAAGCCTGAGCACAGCACCTTTGTCATTGATAAAAACGGCGCTGATGTGCGTATCGATGATGGCGTACGCGAGGGTGATGTCATCAGTCCCTTCTACGATTCTATGATTGCCAAGCTTATCGTCCACGCACCCACACGCGAGCAAGCGTTGGCGAGACTCGATCGTGCATTGGCGCAGACGCGTATCGTCGGTCTACCAAATAATGTGGCATTTTTGCGTTATATCTTAAATACCGACTCATTTAACAACGCCAATCTTGATACGGCGCTGATAGAGCGCGAGCAGGACAAGCTATTTGATCAGCATCCGCTTGGATTATCGACGCTTGTGGTGACGGCTATTACGCAGCAGCTTGCGAGTGAAGCCGTATTACAAAAGATCGACAACGACCCCTTTAGCAAACCGACAGGATTCCGTGCTTATAGCGATTACACTCGCTCATTTAGCCTCATTTATAATGAGCAGTCCTATTATGCTCGTATCAGTAACTGGCACAATGTGAGTGGCGCTGAACGCAAAAAGGGCGGTGACAATCTCAGTAGCTTTGCGCTTGTCATTGGTAAAGAAGTCGCGAACACGCAGGATGATAGCAATATCAATGTCGCCGCTCAGACTGAAACGGTTTATGAAGGCCAAGTCAGCTATGATAGCAGTGATGCGCACAATCATACCTTATGGTTAGAGGGTGCACGTATCAGTGCGCAGAGCTGGGTTAGTAATGAGACAGTTTATGTGTTCACAGATAGCGGATGCGATGAGATTACCTTAATTGATGTGATGGCGCATGTGGGTGAAGACACAGCAGCAGTCGGCAGCCTAAAATCACCGATGCCAGGGCAAGTCGTTGCATTCAAAGTAGCTGTTGGCGATACTGTGAAAAAAGGCGAACCACTTGCGGTCATCGAAGCCATGAAGATCGAACATACCATTACCGCACCAAATGATGGTGTGGTAGCAGAACTATTATTTGCAGCAGGTGATTTGGTCGCTGATGGTGATGAGCTACTGCGTATCGATAGTGAAAGCGAATAGAAAAGGACAATAAGCATGAGCCACTCGTATCCAAGCCATGTCACCATCGTCGATGTCAGTCCGCGTGATGGATTGCAAAACGAATCCATGACGGTACCGACCGAGGTTAAACAAGCCTTAATCAATGATTTAATTGACGCAGGGATTAAAAAACTGGAGGTGACCAGTTTTGTCTCGCCAAAGTGGGTGCCACAAATGGGCGATAACAGCGCATTGCTTGATGCGCTTGCGCCAACGCGGCAGAAGGACGTTTGTTACTCAGTACTCGTGCCCAATATGCGCGGCTTTGACAATGCGATTGCCTACCGTCCTGATGAAATTGTTATTTTTGGTTCAGCCAGCGAAACCTTTAGCCAAAAAAATATCAATTGCAGTATCGATGAGAGTATTGAGCGTTTCACGCCCGTTGCCGCTGCGGCAAAAGCGCAAGGTATCAAAGTACGCGGCGTTATCTCTTGTACCGTTGGTTGTCCTTATGAAGGCGAGATTGACCCTAGCCAAGTCGCTTACGTGACCAAGCGGTTGATTGAGATTGGTTCAGAGCAGATTGGCATTGCCGATACGATCGGTGTGGGTACGCCGCTCAAAGTACAGCGTGCCCTACAAGCAGCGCTTGAGTATGCTGATATTGCCATGTTATCAGGTCACTTTCATGATACTTACGGTCAAGCACTCAGCAATACCCTAGCGGCATTACAAATGGGTGTCAGCGAATTTGATACCTCAGTCGCAGGCCTCGGTGGCTGTCCGTATGCCAAAGGCGCAACGGGCAATGTCGCGACCGAAGATGTGGTATATATGCTGCATGGCATGGGTATCAGCACGGGTATCGATTTGGAAAAATTGGTCGTGGCAGGCGAGCGTATTAGTGGGTTTTTAAAGCGTCCAAATGGCTCAAACGTGGCACGGGCTTTGATTAATAAATGTCAGTCTTAAAAAATTATCGTAAAAATGAAATATAGTCGAACCACTATTAAAGTGTTACAGCGTTAGACTCGTTTAGCCTACTACTGTAGTACTTACACTCGTCTGCCTTGTACCACTTTTAATATTGATTGACTATACTAAAAAACAAGGAATGGTCATGAGTTTACCTGGATTGAATTTTCAGCTTGGCGAAGATATTGACGCGCTACGTGCTGTCGTACAGCAGTTTGCGGCCAATGAGATTGCCCCGCGTGCAAGCGAGATCGACAGCAGTGATGAGTTCCCTATGGATCTGTGGCAAAAGATGGGCGATCTGGGTCTACATGGCATTACCGTCCCTGAAGAGTATGGCGGCTCCAACATGGGCTATGTCGCTCATATGGTGGCGATGGAAGAGATTAGCCGAGCGTCGGCATCGGTGGCGCTTAGCTATGGTGCGCATTCTAACTTGTGCATTAACCAAATCAAACGCAACGGCTCTGAAGCACAGAAACAAAAATATTTGCCAAAACTCATCAGCGGCGAGTTCATCGGTGCATTAGCAATGAGTGAGACCGGTGCTGGTTCAGATGTCGTCAGCATGAAGCTCAAAGCCGAAGAAAAAGACGGTAATTACATCTTGAACGGTAGCAAAATGTGGATCACCAATGGCCCTGATGCGGATGTGATGGTGGTCTATGCCAAGACCAATCCTGAAATGGGTGCCAAAGGTATGACCGCCTTTATCGTAGAAAAAGGTATGGAAGGGTTTGGTACCGCGCAAAAGCTCGATAAGCTTGGCATGCGTGGTAGCCATACGGGTGAGATGACTTTTAACAATGTCATCGTACCAAGCGACAATATCTTGGGCGGTCTCAATGAAGGCGTTAAGGTACTCATGAGTGGCCTAGATTATGAGCGTGCCGTATTAGCCGCAGGTCCTATTGGCATCATGCAGGCGGTGATGGACAATGTCGTCCCTTATATCCATGAGCGCAAGCAGTTTGGTCAAGCAATTGGTGAGTTTCAATTAATCCAAGGCAAAGCGGCTGATATGTATACTATTTTGCAGGCAGGTCGTAGCTTCTTATACACCGTTGGTAAAAACCTCGATATGCTAGACGCGCACGGCGCAGGACACAGCCGAGAAGTGCGAAAAGACTGTGCTAGTGTGATTTTATGGTGTGCCGAAAAAGCCACATGGATGGCAGGTGAGGGCATTCAGATATTTGGCGGTAATGGGTATACCAACGAGTATCCACTCGGTCGCTACTGGCGCGATGCTAAGCTGTATGAGATTGGCGCAGGTACTAGCGAGATTCGTCGTATGCTGGTCGGTCGTGAGCTGTTTAACGAGACCAAATAAAAAAGGGTTAGAACAGTAGCTAGCAAAGCTTTGACCTTATAAAAGAGAAAAGTATCTAATAAAAAAGCAGCACGCTTTAAACGTGCTGCTTTTTTTGTCAGTGTGACAGTATGATATTGGCTTATCTATGACGGATTATGACTTATTACGATAATCAAAATACCGTGCCAGACCATTTAATAATAAATCATCGCGCAAGCGTACGGGGCGATTGACATGCTGCGAGATAGTGGCCGCATCGCCGCCTGTCATGATCACTTCAAAGTTTGGGTGACGACGACTAATCTCATTGATTGCACCAACGATAGAGAGCAAGATGCCACGGTGCACCGCGTCTTGGGTGGTCATGCCTTGGCTAACACTATCAAACGTGCCGTTAGAGATGGTGATTTGCTTGGTTCCAGAAAACAGAGACTCGCGTTGTAGGTAAATACTGGGGAAGATATAACCACCCAAATGCTCAGCGTGATCAATCAAGTCAATGGTCACTGCCGTACCGCAGCCGATCACGCATTGGCGTTTTTTCTTATCGACGGCTCCTAGCATCTGTAGCCAGCGATCACAGCCGAGCTGCTGGTCATTATAAGCACTTTTCATAAGCGCATGCGCGGCATCAACATGGACAAACTCAAATGGAATGTTCAAACGACTGAGCGTCTCTGATACTTGGGCATTGAGCGCATCGCCCAGTACGGATGAGATACCAATAAAATCGGGCGCATAACGCTCAAAGCGGTCAGTCAGACCCATGAGTAATTCAGCGGGTGCTTGCAGATGCTGCTTGGCATCATGTGAGACTATCTGCCCGATATCGTCGGTCAGCCAGTATTTTAGGCGGGTATTGCCAAGATCAAGCCAGAGCATAAAAATCCCTTTATATAGCGCTCGTTAATGATGGTGCTCGTCAGTGTTATGATTAAGCCTAGGGCGTGTCCCTAATAAATAACGTCAATACGCCCAGTAAAAAGCGTAGAAATCTTACCGTTATCTTGCTGTAATTGCAAACACCCATGAGTGTCGACACCGCAAGCGACTCCCGTCATGACTTTTTTCTCATTATTATAGTCTTGGGTAACACGTAAACGCAGACCGGCTAGCGCATCCATCGCTGCAAACTGCTGCAAAAATCCATCTAAATAATAGGTATGCCCCGTTGGTTTTTCGATGGCCAAATGCTCAAAGCGAATCATCGCTGCCATCAGTGCTTTGCTCATCTGCTGATACAATGTTTGTAAGTCTGGCAGGCTCGTGGCAGCTGCCACTTCTGGATGTAGCAACTCATGGATGTCCTGTAAGCTGATCGCTTGATAACTCATCCCCTCAGAGGTTTGCGCGGTGAGCGTTGGCGCAGCTTTTACATTCAACCCAATGCCTAGTACCACACCAACCAGCTTGCCAGATTTGGTCACGGGTTCTATCAAGATGCCAGCGAGTTTTTGAAAGGGCAATGTGCGCTGAAGTGAGATGGCGCTGTCTAAAGCTGAACCGTCGGGTGCAGAGTGCGCCAATTCAGAATGATGACTGGCTTGACTCTGATAAAACCCCAAATCATTTGCCCATTTCACCCCAATTGGCGTCAGACCTTGCGCTTGTAGTTGTTCATTTACGGTTTGGATAACAGGCATTTTTGCCAGCTCAAGACCAATAATCAAAGACAGTAGCCCACTAACTGGCATATGCACCGGATGGTACAACGACAGGTAGACATTGCCGCGTGGTGACTGCCACGAGCGCCCATGTTGTCCACGTCCCGCGCTCTGCGTCTCTGCGGTCAAGACGTGTACGGTAGCAGCATCTAGCGTGCCATCTTGCAGTGCTGCGATCAGCTCGCTATTGGTCGAGGTGCTACTGGCAACGTGACGGTGGTTAAGCTCGGATAAAGCGGGAGAAAAATTGGTGAGTGGTGACATAAGTTTAATCGATGTGGTTAAAGGAAACTTTGATATACTAAGCGGTTACCAAAGACAGCATACCAAAGACAGAATAAAGGTCACGTTGAGATTTGGCAAATACAGTTAAGTGCGCTAAGAAACCAGTAAGTAGGCAATAAAATTAATACTAGGGCGTGTTGAACATTCGCAAATAGGCACTGCTGATTGCTAAAATTGTTCCAGACAAGGCACAAAGCGACGATAATGCAGATGCCTAAGCGAGATTTGTAACGCAGTATGGGGCAATTTTAGCATCAGCCCCAACGATAAAAAGCAGGGGACAGGACTCTTTTTTGCCGCTTCATTGTTAAAAATAAGCGCTTAGAGTGACTAAACTTATTATTTTTAACATCGAATCGCCTAAAAAATAGTCGCTGTCAGTGCCATGGTCGAATGTTCAACACGCCCTAGGCCAGTATTATAAAAGGTTTGTTCTATGATGTTATATGTGTGGTTTGTGATTGCAGGGGCGTTTGCAGGTGTCAGTGCAGGCTTGTTTGGCGTGGGCGGCGGCATGATTATCGTCCCCGCCCTGGTCTGGATTTTTACCGCCTATGACTTTTCGCCAGAGGTGGTGACACACCTAGCTATTGGTACGTCTCTTGCGACCATTGTTGTGACCTCGATCAGCTCACTGACGGCTCACAATAAACGCGGCGGTGTCCGCTGGGAAGTGTGGCGCAAGATGGCGCTCGGCTTGGTGGCGGGGAGTTTGGTCGGCGCTGGTATCGCAGATATGATTGATGGTCAGGCGCTACAAGCCATCATCGGTGTTGGCGCGCTATTGGTTGCGCTAAAAATGCTGTTCTTTTCTAACAAAGAGCAAGTGGGCAAACCGCTGCCACCTGCTGGGGTACAGTTTGGCGCTGGTACGGGCATTGGCATGGCGTCCTCTATCTTTGGGATTGGCGGTGGTAGTTTGACCGTACCGTTTTTGAACTGGGCGGGGCTGCCGATGAAGCAATCGGTCGGTACGTCGGCGGCGTGTGGTCTGCCTATTGCTCTGGCTGGCGCGGCTGGATTTGCCTGGTTTGGTCAAGATGTGGTCAATCTGCCTGAGGGCACCATCGGATTTGTCCATGTCATAGGATTTTTGTGTATTTCGGTGGCGAGCTTTGCAATGGCAAAAGTGGGTGCCAAACTTGCTCATGTATTGCCTGCCTTGATGCTCAAGCGCGCGTTTGGCGTATTATTGATATTTGCAGGAGGGCAGTTGTTATTAAGTGGATTGGGTGTGATTTAGTTTTGGTGTAGTGAATTAGTTACTAATAATAAATTGAGGGTTCAATATGGCTATTACCGAATTATTCCATAAAAGACAGAAAAGAATTCGAGGCGAATATCCTGACGTTTACCAGTACGAAGAATTGCCTAACAAATTAAAAGTATAGTCAGTTCAAAATAAAATTGTTATGGTTAGGACAAACATCATAAAACAACTTGGATAAGTCGTTTTCCAACCAGCCTTGGCGTAGAAACTTTACTTGTGCCCATTTCTTTTCAATAGGG
>Ga0114909_1000297_pt1 | contig 38167 bp, 30 predicted proteins | sample MalvireepMed_906_FD_87290 | JGI IMG/M metagenome (GOLD analysis project Ga0114909, IMG submission 87290) | Marine viral communities from the Global Malaspina Expedition - Malaspina viral metaG DeepMed_906 | ecosystem: Environmental > Aquatic > Marine > Oceanic | place: Mediterranean Sea...
TACAGCTTACAGCTTACAGCTTACAGCTTACAGCTTACAGCTTACAGCTTACAGCTTACAGCTTACAGCTTACAGCTTACAGCTTACAGCTTACAGCTTACAGCTTACAGCTTACAGCTTACACTACAGACCCTAGTTGGAATATAGGTAAATACATTGCAACAATCAAACCGCCTACAAGTACACCTAAAACAACCATAATGAGAGGCTCAAGTAGGCTTGATAAGCCATCAACGGCATCATCCACTTCTTGCTCATAAATAGTTGCCACTTTTGCAAGCATACCATCTAGTGAACCTGACTCTTCACCAATAGCAACCATTTGCACTACCATATCAGGGAAAATTTTTGTGTTGCGCATTGCCCAGTTCATTTGATTACCTGAACTTACCTCGGCTTTTATTTCTAAAATCGCATAACGGTATACTGCATTACCAGAAGCCCCAGCAGCTGAATCGAGTGCATCCACTAAAGGTACACCTGCAGCAAAGGTTGTTGATAAGGTACGTGCATAACGCGCAACTGCGGCTTTATTTAAAATCATACCAACAACTGGGAGTTTTAAAATAGCTCTATCATTAGCATCTCTGAGCTTCTTACTTTTAAAAAGAGCTTCTTTATAAATAAAACCTATTGCTATAAGTGCAATCAAAATCACCCACCAATATTCTTGCATAAACTCCGAAATACCAATTACCATAAGAGTAAAGGCTGGTAGCTCTGCGCCAAAACCATTAAAAATATCTTGAAACTGCGGTACAACAAAAATTAATAGAATTGATGTTACGATAATAGCAACTACAAGGACCGCAACAGGATAAAACATGGCCTTTTTGATTTTTGATTTTAAGGCTTCTGCTTTTTCTTTATAAAGCGCAACACGGTCATAAATTTTATCAAGTGCGCCCGATTGTTCACCAGATGCGACTAAGTCACAATATAGATCATCAAAATAGCGAGGGTGCTTACGTAAAGCTTGCGATAAAGGCATACCTGCTTTTACATCATCGCCAATACTTTCCATTAATTTTGCGACGCTTTTGTTTTTTGAGCCACTGCCAATCATTTCAATAGATTGTATTAAAGGGACGCCAGCCATCAACATTGTTGCGATTTGTCTGGTCACAAGAGCAATATCTTTAGACGTTATTTTCTGCGTACTTTGAATGCCAAATAGGGGTTTAGGCTTACGCTTAACCTTTAAGGGAGTTATACCTTGTTTACGTAGTTGTGCTTTTATGAGTGCTACACTGCTACCTGAAAGTTCTCCTTCCAGTTTTTTCCCTCGAGCACTTACACCTGCCCATAAGAAAGTGTCATGGCTTTTATTATCAGTTTTTTGAGTCATATATTAACCATTGGGATTCTTCTACCCCGCAAACGAATGAACTAATAGCGAAAAAATAACTTTAACACTCTCTAGTTTAGCGTAAATGTTACACTTAATACCAAGTATATCAAAGATGCTGTAGTGGTTTTTATTTTATTATATTCTAATGTATTATTTTGCTCTTTACGAAATTTAGCATGGTTTTTAGTGAATGAAATTATAAATAATAACGCTATTTTATGAACTTTCTTTGTATATTTATTGTTTTAATTGAATGTGTTATGGAGGTTGGCGAGATATAAATTAATAAGCATGCCATATGTTTTTTAATATATTCTAGTTACTAAAAAATAATTTTTATTTCACTTTTTTATATTAGGATTTTATGATGGTAAGATGTTTTAAATTAAATTTAGTAGGTTAGAGTATATTGTTATTTAGTAATATTTTAAAAAATTAAAACACAAAAGGCAGCAATCGAGCTACCCTTTGTGTGATAGATATAAATATTAGCTACAGTTACCTGGCTTAAATTTATTCTCTAAACCATTACCAGAAGCACAAGACCATACTCCCTCAGCATTTCTATTTAAAGTAAGAGTTTTACCGTTAATCTTACCCGCATTACCATTTTTCATAGTACAAGTGATAGATGTAATGCCCGTTATAGCTAGTGTACAGTATGTACCGCCATTAACTGTCTGACCAATATAGCCTACATCAGTATTAGTTAAGGAAGGAGTTTTACCTTGGTTTACAGCAACTTCAAATTGAGTTTTTAAAGCTGAAACTTCAGCATAAGCTGAACCAGCTTGAGATTTAGCTGTGTAATCTTGATACTGTGGTAGTGCAATAGCTGCTAGAATACCGATGATTGCAACTACAATCATTAATTCAATTAGGGTGAAACCCTGTTGCTTTTGTTGTGTCATTTGTTCCTCTCCTAAAGGATATGATGATTTAGTAAGTTTAGCTATAACTTCAGCGTTGTAAAACCAAGGCTCAACTTACAGGTTAAATCTTACAGTTTTAATTTAAATGTCTTCAAATATAGCGTGATTGATAACAAAGTTTTCAAAAAACATCCCATGTTCAAAGCATATAAAATTACTTTAGCATTATTCAATGCATTTGAAAGCTATTTTACTGTAAGACAAGCAGTTTTTCTGAACTTTCCGGCCTTACTTTGAGACAGGTCAAGCCTCTAAAATAGGGGGAACCCATTAGTAAAGTCTATACGCCTGTTGTAAATCATTGAAATGTTTGTAGTTTAAATGTTAGTTATGAGTAGTTTAGTACAAAAGGTTGATCTGCATCAAACAAATGTATGTTTTTTGTTACTCACCTAAGCTTTTTACGTATTTAATGCTTTTTTTATTTTCTTGTCAATAAATTAGGTAAGTCACTAAATACGTATAAAGGGGAAGTTAGCCGTTAAATCGCATGGATAGATCGATTGATTGTAAATTTTTTGTAAGTGCACCGCTCGAGATAAAATCTATACCCGCTTGCGAGTAAGTTTTAAGAGTTTCGAGTGTCATATTGCCAGACACTTCAAGTTTTGCGCGCTTATCTGTTATTGTGACTGCTTGCTGAATTTGCTCAACGGTGAAGTTGTCGAGCATAATGATATCAGCACCCGCAGTGATTGCTTGCTCAAGCTCATTAAGTGATTCAACTTCTACTTCAACTGGCTTTGTAGGGTGGTTGCTTTTTGCTTGTGCTACTGCTTTATCAATACCGCCACATGCAGCGATGTGGTTTTCTTTAATAAGAAATGCATCAAATAGCCCGATGCGGTGATTCGCGCCACCACCACATTTAACTGCGTATTTTTGTAACGCCCGTAAGCCAGGAATTGTTTTGCGTGTATCGAGTAGCTGTGTGGTTGTACCTTCTAGCTCTTTTACATAACGAGCAGTTGTTGTTGCTGTGCCAGAAAGTGTTTGTACAAAGTTAAGGGCCGTGCGCTCTGCAGTTAAAATAGCGCGAGCTGAACCAGATGCTGTAAACAAAGTGGCATTCGCTGCGACTTTATCGCCATCATTTACCAGTACATCAACTTTCACTGTTGGATCGACTTGGTTAAATACTTCTAAAATAATCTCTTTTCCACAAAATACACAGTCTTCACGAGTTATTACCTTGGCATTCGCTTGCTCGTTTTCAGGTATCAGCTGTGCGGTGATATCACCGTCACCGGCGCTTTGGTAATTCAAATCTTCATCAAGGGCAAGTTTAACCAATTGGCTAATTAAAGAGTGAGGGACTGACATGTAGAAAGCTCATTGTTTATGAATAAATTGGCGAAATTTTACTATGTTTAACCCCTTATTAGAAGTTAAAGATCGACCGCCAGTAGAGGAGGCTTAATCGCATCCTCCTTAGCGAAAATGAATCTAACTAGACCCTAAGTTTTTAACCATTTACACTATTTAACTTTACTGTCATTGTTAGTTTTTAAAATGCATATAAATGAACTTGGTCAATTAAACAATGTGTTACAACGTCCATGTGCACATTATGATGAACGCCCTGATAATGAAGTCTCATTATTGGTCATTCATAATATTTCTTTGCCGGCAGGGCAGTTTGCAACACCTTATGTTGATGATTTATTTATGGGATGTATTGATTGTTCTGCGCATGAGAGCTTTGCTGATTTAGAGGGTTTGCGGGTTTCCGCCCATTGCTTTATTCGTCGTACAGGAGAGATAATTCAGTATGTTCCTTTTACCAAACGAGCTTGGCATGCAGGCGTATCAACATTTGAAGGCAGAGAACGCTGTAATGACTTTAGTATTGGTATTGAGCTTGAAGGCACCGACACGCAAGCGTATACCCAAGCACAATATAATGCATTACACTTGGTGACATCGGCATTAATCGAAAAGTACCCAGATATTAATCGTTCGCGTATCGTTGGTCATTGTGACATTGCACCGGGCCGAAAAACGGATCCAGGTAGAAGTTTCGATTGGCAATACTATTTTGATTTAGTGTTTTAGTTAAAGGATATAGGTAAAAGCATGATCTTAATTTCAATAATTATTGCTTTGGTGATTGAGCGTTTAGGGGCGCGGGCTGATTATTGGCAAATCGGTTTTTATGCCAACTCCTATCTTAAGCACTCGCAAAAACACCTTTCAGAAAAAGGCTTATTCAATTCCCCAATAGGCTTTTTGATTTGGTTAATGTTACCAGTGGTTGCCGTTGGACTAGTTTATCAATTCTCAGATTTTATAATTTGGCAGTTAGCTGTGAATGTTGCTGTACTGTTGGTTTGCTTTGGCTGTGCTAAGCAGCGTGCTTTATATAAGTCATACTTAAATGCATTAACACGTAACGATCAAGAAGCTGCTTCTTTATTTGCATTACAGATGGGGCAAAAGAAAACAGAAGATCAGCCCCATGGTGAGACATTTGGGCAAACGCTAGCATGGCTAAATTTTCGTTTTTATTGTGCAGTGATTTTTTGGTTTGTGGTTTTAGGTGTACCAGGCGCGGTGCTTTATGCACTAGTTCGAACCTTTGCAGACAAGGTAAGGGACGATCACAGTGTTGTCTATGCTAAACGTTTTAAACTGATTCATAGCTTACTGTTTTGGCTCGATTGGTTACCAGCACGTGTTGCTAGCTTTGGTTATTTAGTGATTGGTAACTTTAATAAAGGCACCAGTTGTTGGTTGAAGTATGTGCTCGACTTTTCAGTTAGTAACCGAAAAGTCGTTACGCAAACCGCACTTGCTGCTGAGCAAATAGAGCAACAACATTTTGGCTGTACTTACGAAGCCACCTGCATGATGAAACTTGTAAAAAGAAATGTATTGTTCTTTTTAGTGATTATTGCAGCACTTACTTTATTTGGTGGTTTGGCGTAGTAGATTGTAGGAATGACTTTATTCATAAATTGCTCTGTTAGTGCACTTCTATTGAGTTCTGATTTTTCAGCACTGAAGTGCATCCTACCTGTACTTGCTTCCAAGTCATTCAAATAGACTAACATCTACTATCTGATGACTAAATGCTTAGATGTAATACCTAGTGCTTACCTATCTGGTCTGACCATTTATTTTTTATTGTTTTTTCCTTCAGAAAAAGTCACTTTAATCCATACTGTTTAATCTTTAAGCGAATTGCGTTAGGGTGTTATTAGTCTTAAATCGCACTGAAATTGACAGAAATACGGGTTTTTGATAACGTATGCCTCAATTTGGTATGACCAATTTACCTTTTTGGTCAAGGCACAAAGTTAAGTACCCGATATTTATAGGGTTAATGCATAACAATGCGGACGTTAATAAATGTCTTTAAAGATTAAAGCAGCAAAATTATCTGATGTTATTTTACAGCAACTTGAGAATATGATTCTCGAGGGATCGTTAGCGCCAGGTGAAAAGCTGCCTCCGGAACGTGAGCTTGCGAAACAATTTGAAGTGTCGCGACCTTCACTGCGTGAGGCAATCCAAAAGCTAGAAGCAAAAGGCTTGGTGACACGTCGCCAAGGCGGCGGAACCTTTGTAAAAAATCAACTTGAAGAGGGGCTCACTGATCCGCTTTTTGATTTGATCAGTAAGCATCCAGAATCACAATTTGATTTACTTGAATTTCGTCATGCCCTTGAGGGGATCGCGGCTTATTACGCGGCTATGCGTGGTACCACCAATGACTTTAAAAAAGTAAAACAAAGCTTTGATAATATCGCGCTTGTTAACGATGACATTGTGCAAAAAGCAAAAGCCATTAATGCATTCCATTTTAGTGTGGCTGAAGCATCTCATAACGTGGTGTTACTACATCTAGTCAGAGGGATGCAGGCTTTACTAGAGCAAAATGTATTACAGAATTTAACTGTACTGTTAAAAAAACCACAGATCAGCCAACAGCTTGCAGAGCATAGGCGACTGTTGATGGATGCGGTTATTGAAGGAAACCCAGAGCAAGCACGTCTTGCTAGTAATGCTCATTTAGCCTTTATCGAAGAAGCCTTACTTGAGGCTGGCAAAGAGCATTCGCGGATTGAACGTAGTTTAAGACGCACCAAACAACATTAAGCAAGTGATTAGCTAAGTTTAGTTAACTACTTAATTTAAGATTTATTAAAATAATTAGTATTTTAAACATAAGGAAACCTCCATATGTCTGAAGTCAATAAAATTGACGTAGACGCGCTAGAAACACAAGAGTGGTTACAAGCCCTTGAATCTGTTGTGCGCGAAGAAGGTGTAGAACGAGCTCAATATTTACTTGAGCAAGTGTTAGAGCAAGCCCGTTTAGACGGTGTTGATATGCCTACTGGCACGACTACTAACTACGTTAATACCATTCCGGTAGATCAAGAGCCTGCTTACCCAGGTGACGTAAACATTGAACGTCGTATTCGTTCAATCATCCGTTGGAATGCGATCATGATCGTATTACGTGCGTCGAAAAAAGATCTAGACTTAGGCGGCCATATGGCGTCTTACCAGTCTTCTGCTGCATTCTATGAAGTGTGTTTTAACCACTTCTTCAAAGCACCAAACGATGTAGACGGCGGTGACTTAGTGTATTACCAAGGCCATATTTCTCCTGGTATCTATGCACGTGCATTTGTTGAAGGTCGTTTAACAGCTGAGCAGCTTGATAACTTCCGTCAAGAAGTTGATGGTAAAGGTCTTCCTTCATACCCACACCCTAAATTAATGCCTGAATTCTGGCAGTTCCCTACAGTATCTATGGGTCTTGGTCCGATTGCATCAATCTACCAAGCGCGTTTCCTAAAATACCTAGATGGTCGTGGTTTAAAAGACACTAAAAACCAACGTGTATACGCTTTCTTAGGCGATGGTGAGATGGATGAGCCAGAATCACGTGGTGCAATCTCATTTGCTGCGCGTGAGAAGCTAGATAACCTATGTTACCTAATCAACTGTAACTTACAGCGTTTAGATGGCCCAGTAATGGGTAACGGCAAGATCATTCAAGAGCTTGAAGGTCTATTCAAAGGCGCTGGCTGGAACGTGATTAAAGTTGTATGGGGTAGCGGTTGGGATATCCTACTAGCCAAAGATACAACAGGTAAATTACTGCAGTTAATGAACGAAACCATTGACGGTGATTACCAAACATATAAAGCGAAAGATGGTGCATACGTTCGTGAGCACTTCTTTGGTCGTTACCCAGAAACAGCAGCACTTGTTGCTGATATGACTGATGAAGAAATTTTCGCACTTAAGCGTGGTGGTCATGAGCCATCAAAACTTTACGCTGCATTCAAAAAAGCGGAAGAAACCAAAGATCGTCCAACAGTAATCCTAGCTAAAACTGTAAAAGGTTATGGCATGGGTGATGCAGCTGAAGGTAAAAACATCGCGCACCAAGTTAAGAAAATGGACATGACACACGTTGAGCACTTACGCTCACGTTTAGGTCTTCAAGATTTGGTTTCTGATGAAGAAATTAAAGACCTTCCATATCTTACACTTGAAGAAGGTTCTGAAGAGTACAAGTATCTTCACGCACGTCGTGAAGCACTGCAAGGTTACACGCCTAAGCGTATTGCTAAGTTCTCTGAAAAGTTAACATTACCTGAAGTTGACGCGTTCAAGCCGCTACTTGAAGAGCAAAAACGTGACATCTCAACAACAATGGGCTTTGTACGTGCACTTAACGTGTTACTAAAAGACAAAGGCATTGGTAAAAACATCGTTCCTATCATCGCTGATGAAGCGCGTACGTTTGGTATGGAAGGTTTATTCCGTCAAATCGGTATTTACAACCCGCATGGCCAAAACTATACGCCGCAAGACCGTGACATTGTTTCTTACTACAAAGAAGCGACATCAGGTCAGGTACTACAAGAAGGTATCAACGAGTTAGGTGCAATGTCATCATGGGTTGCTGCTGCAACATCTTACAGCACTAACGACTTACCGATGATCCCATTCTACATCTACTACTCAATGTTCGGTTTCCAACGTGTAGGTGATATGGCGTGGATGGCTGGTGACCAACAAGCACGTGGTTTCTTACTAGGTGCGACAGCTGGTCGTACTACACTTAACGGCGAAGGTTTACAGCACGAAGATGGTCATAGCCACATTCTTGCCAACACTGTACCTAACTGTATTTCTTATGATCCGACATTCGCATACGAAGTAGCAGTAATCATGCAAGACGGTATCCGTCGCATGTACGGTGAAGACCAAGAAAACGTGTTCTACTACCTAACGCTAATGAACGAAAACTACCATCAACCAGCAATGCCTGAAGGCGCTGAAGAAGGTATTCGTAAAGGTATCTACAAACTTGAAACTGTGGCTGGCGAGAAAGCAAAAGTACAGTTACTAGGTTCAGGTACAATCATGATGGAAGTGCGTAAAGCGGCACAAATCCTAAGCGAAGAATATGGCATTGGTTCAGATGTATTCTCTGTAACGTCATTCAACGAGTTAACACGTGATGGTCAAGATGTTGAGCGTTTCAACATGCTTAATCCTGAAGCAGAACAAAAGACTGCTTACATCACAAATGCATTAACAGATGCAGTAACTGTTGCAGCAACAGACTACATGAAGAACTACGCAGAACAAGTTCGTTCATTTGTTCCAAGCAGCAACTATAAAGTGTTGGGTACAGATGGTTACGGTCGTTCTGATAGCCGTGAAAACTTACGTCGTCACTTCGAAGTTAATGCGGGCTATGTTGTGGTTGCAACATTATCAGAGCTTGCTAAACGTGGTGAAGTTGAGAAGTCAGTGGTTGTTGAAGCAATCAAGAAGTTCGACATCGACACAAACAAAGTTAACCCGCTATACGCATAAGAGGTTCCAATGAGTATTGAAATTAAAGTACCAGATATCGGTGGCGATGAAGTTGAAGTAACCGAAATCCTTGTTAGCGTTGGTGATAAGGTTGAGGTTGATCAGTCGTTATTAACGGTTGAAGGCGACAAAGCATCAATGGAAGTACCTGCTGCACAAGCAGGTACGGTCAAAGAAATAAAAGTGGCTGAAGGTGATACGGTAACAACGGGTTCACTTATCATGATCTTCGAAGGTGAAGAACAAGCAGCTGCACCAGCACAAGCTAAAGAAGAAGCTAAAGAAGAGCCAACTAAACAATCTTCAGCTTCTGCAACGCAAGAAGTTAATGTACCAGATATCGGCGATGATGAAGTTGAAGTAACTGAAATCATGGTTGCGGTAGGTGACACGGTTGAAGAAGAGCAATCTTTATTAAGCGTTGAAGGCGATAAAGCATCAATGGAAGTACCTGCGCCATTTGCTGGTACTGTTAAAGAGATCAAAATCGCAACTGGCGATAAAGTAAAAACTGGCTCTTTAATCTTCGTTTTTGAAACGGCATCAAGCGGCTCTGAAGCACCTGCAGCAGAATCAACTCAAGCAGAATCAGCTTCAGCAGAAGCTGCTCCTGCTTCATCTGGCACTAAAGAAGTAAACGTGCCAGATATAGGTGGTGATGAAGTTGAAGTAACCGAAGTGATGGTTGCTGTTGGCGATAAGGTTGAAGAAGATCAATCAATCTTAAACGTTGAAGGCGATAAAGCATCAATGGAAGTACCAGCACCATTTGCCGGTACAGTTAAAGAAATCAAAGTAGCAGCTGGAGATAAAGTATCAACTGGCTCACTTATCTTTGTATTTGAAGTAGCCGGTAGTGCACCCGCTGCAGCTGAACCTGCTCCTGCAAAAGCTGAAGCCGCTCCTGCTGCAAAAGCACCAGCAGCTGAAAAGCCTGCATCAGCACCTGCAAGCAACGAAGGTTTTGCAGATAACAAAGCGTATGCACATGCATCACCAGTTGTTCGTCGTTTAGCGCGTGAGTTCGGTATTAACCTAGCAAACGTAAAAGGTACGGGTCGTAAGAATCGTGTTGTTAAAGAAGACGTACAAAACTACGTAAAAGACCTTGTGAAGAAAGTTGAGTCAGGTCAACTATCTGCAGGTAAAGGTAATGCGGGTGGCGGTGAGTTAGGTCTTATCCCTTGGCCTAAGGTTGATTTTGCTAAGTTTGGTGAAATCGAAGAGAAGAAACTTTCTCGTATTCAGAAGCTATCAGGTGCTAACTTACACCGTAACTGGGTGCAAATCCCGCATGTTACACAGTTTGACGAAGCGGATATCACAAGCCTTGAAGCATTCCGTAAAGAGCAAAACGCGCTTGCTGAGAAGAAAAAGCTGGGTGTTAAAATCACACCACTTGTGTTTGTGATGAAAGCGGCGGCGAAAGCACTTGCTGAATTCCCAACGTTTAACTCTTCACTGTCTGAAGACGGCGAAAGCTTAATCTTGAAGAAGTACATCAACATTGGTGTTGCGGTTGATACACCAAACGGCTTGGTTGTTCCAGTATTCAAAGATGTTGATAAAAAAGGCATCATTGAACTTTCTCGTGAATTAATGGAAATTTCAGCTAAAGCACGTGACGGCAAGCTAACTTCATCTGATATGCAAGGCGGTTGTTTCACAATCTCAAGCCTTGGTGGTATCGGTGGTACAGCGTTCACGCCAATTGTGAATGCGCCAGAAGTTGCTATCTTGGGTGTATCTAAGTCAGAAATGAAACCTAAGTGGAACGGCAAAGAGTTTGAACCTAAATTAATGGTTCCATTATCAATGTCATACGACCATAGGGTTATTGACGGTGCACTAGCAGCACGCTTTACTGTGACGCTAGCAAGCTACATGAGCGATATTCGTCAATTGGTGATGTAATCGTCTCATAATTTATAAGAATCAAATCCCAGCAAGGTGTTTTTTGCTGGGATTTTTACCATTGGCAATGATACAATCTTTGCCATAGAACAATCTTGGTATAGATATCTGCTCTCCCTTTCTGCCTTGCAGAAACATGGCAGTTAAACTTAGGGGCAGTGTCCCGTTCAAACATTTAAGGTAATAGCATGAGCAACGAATTAAAAACTCAAGTTGTTGTACTAGGCGGTGGTCCTGGTGGTTATTCTGCGGCTTTCCGTGCTGCTGACTTGGGCTTAGAAGTAACATTGGTAGAATCTCGCAACACATTAGGCGGTGTATGTCTAAATGTGGGTTGTATTCCTTCAAAAGCACTTTTACACGTAGCTAAAGTGATTGATGACGCTGCAGAAATGTCATCTCACGGCGTTACTTTTGGTAAGCCTGAAATCGACCTAGACAAAATCCGTGATTGGAAAGAGTCTGTAATCGGTCAATTAACTGGCGGCCTAGACGGCATGGCTAAAATGCGTAAAGTGAAAGTAGTTAATGGCTACGGTAAATTCACTGGTAGCAACACACTAGCTGTTGAAGGTGAAGACGGTACAACAACGATCACATTTGATAATGCTATTATCGCTGCAGGTTCTCAACCTGTTAATTTACCTTTCATCCCTGAAGATGACCGTGTAATTGACTCAACAGGTGCACTAGAGCTTAAAGACGTTCCTGAAAAACTACTAGTTTTAGGTGGTGGTATCATCGGTCTTGAGATGGGTACTGTATACCGTGCGCTAGGTTCTGAAATCGACGTAGTTGAATTTGCTGATCAATTAGTACCAGCAGCTGATAAAGACGTTATCAAGATCTACCAAAAATACGTTAAGAACAAGTTCAACGTAATGCTTTCTACTAAAGTAGTTGGCGTTGAAGCGAAAGAAGACGGTCTATACGTTTCATTCGAAGGCAAAAACGCACCAGCTGACGCAGTACGTTACGACAAAGTACTTGTAGCTGTAGGTCGTACACCTAACGGTAAATTACTTGACGCTGATAAAGCAGGCGTTAACGTTGATGAGCGTGGTTTCATCAATGTTGATAAGCAGCTTAAAACAAACGTTGATCACATCTTCGCTATCGGTGATATCGTTGGTCAGCCAATGCTTGCGCACAAAGCAGTTCACGAAGCTCACGTTGCTGCAGAAGTTATCTCAGGTCAGAAACACTTCTTCGATCCTAAATGCATTCCTTCAATCGCATACACAGATCCAGAAATCGCATGGGTTGGTGTAACTGAGAAAGAAGCTAAAGAGCAAGGCTTAAACATCGAAACTGCGGTATTCCCATGGGCTGCTTCTGGCCGTGCAATCGCTTCAGCACGTACTGAAGGTCAAACTAAGCTAATCTTCGATAAAGACTCAGGTCGCGTTATCGGTGGTGCTATGGTTGGTATCAACGCAGGTGAAATGTTAGGTGAAATCGGCCTAGCAGTTGAAATGGGCGCAGACGGTGAAGACCTAGCGTTAACTATTCACGCTCACCCAACGCTAAACGAATCAATCGGTCTAGCTGCTGAAATCTTCGAAGGTTCAATCACTGACCTTCCAAACAAAAAAGCAGTTAAAAAGAAGTAAGTTCTTTTAATGAATAGCTTTAAAAAACCCAGCTTAGGCTGGGTTTTTTGTATTTAGATTGGAGCAACAAAAAACCGTGTTTGTTATTACAAGCACGGTTTTTGTTATTAAGAGCTCGGGTTACTTATGGTAGCTTAAGCAGGTTTCAACTTCATTTTTAGAGCCTAAGATCACCGCCACTCGCTGGTGGATGGCATCAGGTTGAATCTCCATGATGCGCTCAGTACCTGTAGAGGCAATACCGCCAGCTTGCTCAATTAGCATTGCCATTGGGTTTGCTTCGTATAATAAACGTAATTTGTTTGGTTTGTTTGGATCTTTCGTGTCTGTTGGGTACGTGAAGATACCACCACGGCATAATACACGATGAACATCCCCCACCATTGCAGCAATCCAGCGCATATTGAAGTTACGGTCGCGCGGGCCTGTGTCACCGGCTAGCAAATCGTTAATATAATTTTGCATCGCAGGTTGCCAATGGCGTTGATTTGAAGCATTGATAGCAAATTCGCTGGTCTCTTCTGGGATTTTTGCAAACTCTTGCGTTAATAAGAAGGTGCCGTGAGTTTTATCTAAAGTGAAAAAGCGCGTGCCTTTACCTGTGGTAAGAGCCAATACGGTTGATGGGCCATATAACACGTAACCTGCCGCAACTTGGTTCTTACCTGGTTGCATAAAGATACTAGGGTCAGCTGGATCAGAGCCTTCAGGCGCCGCCATAATTGAGAAAATCGTACCAACGAGCGAGTTGATATCAGTATTTGATGAACCGTCAAGTGGGTCGAATGCAACAATGTAGTTGGCATTTGGATTACCTGCAACAGTGAAGTCTTCTTCTTCAGAGGCAATGGCTTTTACGTAGCCCGATTCTAATAAAATATCTTTTAAAAGTTGGTTAGTTAGAACGTCGAGTTTTTTCTGTGTTTCACCCTGAATGTTTTCGTCTAGGGTTGAGCCTAATACGCCAGATAGGGCGCCTTGACCAACACGAAATGAAATCTCTTTACATGCCGCAAGTACCGTTCTGATCAATGAGATCAGTTCACGAGGGCAACCATCTTCTAACAATACCGGTGGGAGTCTACGCATTCTATTTTCCTGATAACGTTGTAGCCAGACATTTTTAGTGTGAGAGAGAATGTCTTAGCAAGCGCTGAATTTCGTCTTAAATAGCTGATTTTTATAAACGGTACTTTATACTGCTTAATACCTATACAGTATTTAAAACGCGAATAACAAAGATAAGATTATGCAAAAAATACCATTACTACGATATCTGCTCTTAACTGTGCTACTTACTATGATAACTCAAGCACACGCAGCAATTAAGTCTATAAATGATTTTACTGAAAAAATGACTCATTTTTCGGGCTATTTTTCATTTTATTACGATACAGAAAACGGCAAATTGTACCTTGAGGTGGATAAACTCGATCAGCAATTTTTATTACAACAAAGCCTACCTTACGGTGTTGGCTCAAACGATATTGGCTTAGATCGTGGTCAGTTAGGTGATACTCACTTGGTACAGTTTGAGCGTTTTGGTGATAAGGTGATGCTAAGAGCCATTAATACTTATTACCGCGCTAACACTAATAATCTTGCGGAACAACAAAGTATTAAAGAAGCATTCGCATCAAGTATTTTAGCGGGTTTTAGTGTTGTTGCTCAATCAGACACTGCTGTATTAGTTGATTATACACCTTACCTATTAAGCGATGTTCATGGTGTGAGCCGCCGTTTATCGGCAACCGGGCAAGGAAGTTTTAACTTAGATAGCAACCGCAGTGCAGTTTATTTAGCGCGTTCAAAAGCATTTGAAAAAAATACAGAATTAGAAGCCGTGCTTACTTTTCAAGGAAATAACCCGGGTAAGTATGTTCGCCAAGTGAGTGCCGACCCCTATGCGCTGACAGTGCATATGCATCATTCATTAATTGAGTTACCTGATGATAATTACACCCCGCGCAAATTCCATCCTCAAGCAGGTTTTTGGAGCATTGAGCATAAAGATTATGCGGCTGCGCTGGGTGAGTCTATGTATGTACGTTACATCCCACGTCATCGTTTAGCGAAAAAAGATCCGAGCTTACCAATCAGCGAACCCGTTGAACCGATTGTTTATTATTTAGATCCTGGCGTACCTGAGCCAGTTAAAACAGCGTTACTTGATGGTGCTAAATGGTGGAATGATGCATTTAGTGCAGCAGGCTACAAGAATGCTTTTATCGTTAAAGTATTACCTGATGATGCAGACCCTATGGATGTGCGCTATAACGTGATCCAATGGGTGCACCGTGCAACACGTGGCTGGTCGTATGGCAGCTCTGTGATTGACCCGCGAACAGGCGAAATTATCAAAGGTCATGTGACACTCGGGTCACTGCGTGTTCGTCAAGACATCCTAATTGCAGAAGCATTAGCTGCTCCATACTTTGAAGGCAATGAAGTGGCTAAGCGTTTACAAGCCATGGCACTTGATCGTATTCGTCAATTAAGCGCCCATGAAGTAGGGCATACTTTAGGTATTTCGCATAACTTTGCAGCGTCAGTGGCTGACAGAGCCTCTGTAATGGATTATCCACATCCGTTACTGAGCTTTAATGAGCAAGGTAAGTTAGATGTAAGCCGAGGCTATGCTGCTGGTATGGGCGTTTGGGATACTCAAGTGATTAAATACGGCTATAGTGATTTCACTAATCAAGATGAAGCACAGCAATTGGCCGCAATTTTAGCTGAAAACAAAAGTAAAGGGCTGGAGTTTATCTCAGACAGTGATGCCCGCGCTCAAGGTGGTGCTCACCCAACTGGCCATTTATGGGATAACGGTAGTTCACCGAGTGATGAGCTAATGCGTGTACTTGATGTTCGTAAACAAGCGCTGACGAGCTTTGGCATTGAGAACATCAAAACGGGCACTGCTTTATCGCAACTAGAAGAAATGCTGGTGCCACTTTATTTATTCCACCGTTACCAAGTAGAAGCTGCGGTTAAACTAATTGCTGGTGTGAATTACGAGTACGAAGTGCGCGATGGCTCACAGCCTAAAGGGGCGCAGGTTGTTGCAAAGCAAACACAACAAGCGGCAGCCGATGCAGTGCTTGCTACACTAAAAGCCGAGAACCTTGTTTTACCTGAGTCGGTATTAGCGCTTATTCCACCAAAAGCGTATGGTGAATCTAAGTCACGGGAGAGCATTGTTGGTCGCACAGGACTAACGCTTGATGCTATGGCACTGCCTGAGGTGGCTGCTGCACATAGTTTGAATCTACTTTTTAATAGCCAACGCATTAACCGCTTAGCGCAGCAGCAAGCAAGAAGCGATGCATTTTATGGTTTAGATGCGCTATTAGCGCAAACTTATCAGCAAGTTTTTGAGCAAAAAATTGCTTCAGGGATGGCAGGTAAAATTAGCCAGCGTGTGCAGCTTTTAACAGCGAAACAGTTTGCCGATTTAGTCGCAAGCAGCGAAGTCGCACCCGAGGTACAAGCCCAACTTCGTTACTACTTAGCTAAACTAGCAAAGAGTTATCAGCAAGAATCAATGCTAGGCAGCGCATCAGTTGGTAACAGTGCATTCAAGCAATATTTAAGCGAGCAAATCAGTCACTTTTTAGAAAGTGGTGAATGGCCTGCCAACTTTAAAGTGTTGCCAATGCCACCGGGTTCACCAATTTAACCCTCCTGTGTTTTAAGGCGCCTAGCACAGCTAGGCGTTTTACTTGCATAAAACTGGATATTTGCTAATCTAGCGGCCTTCCTTTTTTGTCTTATTGAGGTGTATATGGCGTTCTTTTCTCGCTCGTTGTTGGCAGCGGCCATTACATTCTCTAGTTTTTCCAGCTACGCTACCCTTGAAAAAAAACAATGTGATGTTGAGCTTAGTCATGGCTTAATTATTACTGACGATGTTATTCGTATCGTTGATAAAGGTCAGACACGGGTACAAATTAATAACGATAAGCAATTATTTATTCGTGGTTACTGGGTTGATTTGAGCCCCGAAGAAAGCAAAGTTGTTGAACAGTTTAGCCGTGGTATCAGACAAACCGTCCCAGAGCTAGTAGACCTTGCGACTGATGGTGTAAATCTCGGTTTAAGTGCGATTGAACAGGTCGTTGAAGGTATGTCAGATAAAGAGCCTGAAGTACTAAAAACTCAGCTGCAATATGTTGAACGTGCGCTGATGGATAAGTTTAAGCGTGGCGATGACTTTTTCTTTATTGCTCCGCAGTCGCTGTCGAAAATCGATGATTTCTTCACTAAGGAAATTAGCCAAAAAATTCACTCCGCAGTTCACGGTTCACTGGGGGCTATTTTAGTGTCGCTGGGGGATGCGTTTAAATCGCGCGAAGGGAATATCGAAGATCGTATCAACGATATGGGACAGCGAATGGATATCATCTCAAAAGAAATTGATAAATCACTGCAAAAAAAAGCAGAGCAGCTTGAGATGAAAGCTTCTGAGTACTGTGAATGTTTAAACTCTTTAGATGTAACTGAATCAAGGTTACAAAAAATAGTGCCTGGAATGGCAGATTTTGACTTAGTGCAAATTAAGTCATAGCCTTTTTTAAAGATAAAAAAACCGTGTTTTGAACACGGTTTTTTTGTTTGTGTTTATGCTTATTAAACTTTAAACGCATCGACCGATAATCGAAGCTCTTCTGCTAACTTAGCAACTTCTGAGCTTGAGATGTTAGTTTGGTTTGCGCCTTCAGCGGTTTGCTCTGCAATTGCCACGATAGACTCCAATCGTTCACTGATCTCTTGAGATACTTGTTGTTGCTCATGAGCCGCAGTGGAAATTTCTTCACTTACATTGTGCGCTTGAGCAACAGCTGCAGTAATTGAGTCTAGTGCAGTGTTGGCAAGATCTGATTGCTCAACGCATGATTCAGCTTGTTGTTTACCTTTAGACATTGCTGCTACAGCAGCTTCTGCGCCTACTTGCAGAGATTCAATCATTGCTTGAATTTCTTGGGTCGACTCTTGTGTTTTACTTGCTAGTGAACGTACTTCGTCTGCTACAACCGCAAAACCACGACCTTGTTCACCGGCACGTGCCGCTTCTATAGCCGCGTTGAGTGCAAGGAGGTTAGTTTGTTCAGCAATGCCACGAATTACATCTAAAATACCGCCAATTGACGCGCTGTCTTTGTGTAACTGATTAATAACGTGTGATGCATCATCAACTTCACGCGCAAGTTGTTCTATGGTTGCTTTGTTTTGCGAAGAAATACCTTTAACACGATCAGCTTCTTTATCCGCATTTTTTATTTCGCTAAGTGCTTGTTGTGCACTGCTGCTTACTGCTTGTGATGTGCTGCTCATTTCAGTGGTTGCAGTGGCTGCTTGTTCAACTTGTGCTTGCTGATTGCGAATTGCTTGGCTAGATTCCTCAGTGATCGCAGAAGTCTCTTCTGATGCGGCAGCAAGTTGCGTAGAACGAGAAATAATACCTTGAATAAGTGTTCGTAAACTTTCAATCAGGGTATTACAACTACGAGACAATTCACCGAATTCATCTTTTGCTGAATCATCTAAACGTTGCGTCATGTCGCCGCTGGCAACGATATCAAGAATACGATTCACCTCAAGCAGAGGTTTCGTGATACGGTTAACCGTAATGACTGCGACAACAATAGCAATTAAGGTCGCAATAGCCATCGCAATCCATGTCCAGATTGTCGCTGTCGATACATTACCACTCACATCTTGTTGTAGATCAAATGCTAAGACAGTTGCTTCGTTTACAAGATCTCTTAACTGCTTTAATGCTTCGGTGGTTGAGTTTTCCGCGTTAGCAAGTTCTGCTTGTGTTTGCGCTATGGCATCGATTAAGCGCTTTTTGTTGGCTGATAAACTGTTGTTACCACGCACATTGTTAGCCAAAGATTCAAAGTAATTATTTAAATCATTGTATAGTCCAGCGTTGTTATCAATAATTGCTGGGCGAATAAGACCAAGGCTTCGCTCAATCTCTTCTAGGTAATATACTTGCTCATTTTTAATGATATCGAGGGTATTTAGCGTTTTCACCGTAAGCATATCAGTGCTGTTTGTAACCACTGACTGGAAGTTGTTTTCCATGTTGTTGGCGGCTTGGTAGGCGCGAGAATGGTTTTCTTCAAGACCGTCAATATCAATGATATCAAGAACTACTGAGTTCGCATCTTCTGCGCTAATTTCTATATTCTCAAGCTGGCTTGCGAGTGTTTTGTTTAAATCGAGTTGTGTTTTCTTATCAGCAAATAAATTTTCGACAGATTTATTGAATCGCTTGTAGGTCTGCTCAACTTGTTGGCTGCTGCTTTTTAATTCAGGATCATCGCTGACAATGCGTTGTAACTCTTGATAAGAGCTATCATAACGTTTTTTCTGTTCATTAAAGCGATTACGTATTGTTGTTAGTTCTTCTTGTGATGATGTATAAAAACTGGCTTGTGCAGCTTTACTCATTAAAATAAATTCGACCTGCAGCTCGTAGCTTTTATCAAGCGCTGGTAGCGACAGCTGATTAACACGCTGCGTTGATTGATCAATATTGGTAATTCTGACCAACGAGTTACCACCAATAAAAAGCAGGAGCAAGGTAATGACAATAAAGCCACCCCAAATACGCTGTCTAACGGTCAAGTTCATATGTAATTCCACAAAATAGTACTAATCAACACTTATCGGCAAGGTTGCCAATTAGTTAAGTATTTAAATTTAAGTAGCTTTAATTTAAATTTACTTTAATTGTATAAATCTAACAGATGTTCAGTTATTTTTCAGTTTATTTAGATAAAAGAATGAGAACTTTCTGTGTGGTACTTATTTTTACTTAGTTCCATTAGTGTCATAGCACCTCCCCATACACAGCCTGTGTCGAGGGCATGAATATTTTTATATTCAACCTTTCCTTCTAGAGCAGCCCAGTGGCCAAATGTAATCTGTTGTTTTAATTTCAGAATATTTGGATGCTCAAACCAAGGAATAAATGAAGTATCGATACTTGTATTGGTTTTATTCTTTAAATCTAACTTGCCATCGTGGTCGACAAACCGCATCCGAGTAAAATAATTAACGATGTAGCGAAACTTTTCCTCATTGCTTAAAGATTTTAACCACTCAAGCGGGTGAGGATCATACATATGCGTAAAATAATGATGCGCATCGTCACCTTGGTAACAGGATTCGGCGAAGCGAGCACGTTTGAGGGCTTTTTTGACTGACCAGTTAGGGTTTAGCCCCGCATGACTGATAAACATATTATAGTTTTCAAGCCAAATAGCTAAAGGTTGTTGCTGTAAAAATTGAATATAATCAGCGCGTTTTGAGCTATTAAAAAGCGGTTCTAATTTATCTTTAGGATTGGCTGGCTTATTCAAATGGTGACAGGCAATCAGATGCAGATCATGATTGCCTAATGTAATGCTAACACTACCTTGCATGCTATATAGCCGCTCAAGACACGCAAGTGAATCAGGACCTCTTGCGACTATATCACCCACTAAATATAAATGATCTTGGCTAGGGTTGAAGTTAACACGTTTTAGTAACGCATCAAACTCAGTAAAACAGCCTTGTAGATCACCTATTGCGTAGTCAGCCATGCTTACCTAATGCAGTATATTTGGACGTGCTAAACGAAACACTTCGATAGGCGCTTCGAACTCAGTGCCAAACTCATTGCGCATTGTGTAGTGGCCCTGCATCGTGCCCACAGGAGTATCGAGAACTGCTCCGCTGGTGTATTTATAGCTTTCTCCAGGGGCAATTGTTGGCGTTTCACCAACAACCCCTTCACCTTGTACTTCGACTTCTTTGCCGTTGGCATCGGTAATTAACCAATAGCGACTTAAAAGTTTTGCACTGCATAAGCTGTGGTTTTTAATGGTGATTGAGTAAGCAAAAACGTATTTATCTTGTTCAGGCTCTGATTGGCCTTCAACATAGAAGGTCTCAACAGAGACCTTAATTGGCGAACCTAAATTACTGCTTGTTGTCATAAATCCAATTAGCTATATCAATAAATTGTTGTAAAGACAGGCTTTCTGCGCGAAGCGTAATATCAATACCTATGCCAGTTAACTCTTCAGCTGTAAGTAAGTTAGATAAACTATTACGCAGTGTTTTACGGCGTTGGTTAAACGCTTCTAAACAGACTGTATTTAAAAGTTTGGTACTCTTTGCTGTACGTTGCTCAGGTTTTTTAGGGATCAAGCGGATCACTGCTGAGTCAACTTTTGGTGCGGGCTTAAAGCACTCAGGTGGCACATCAATCACTGGCATCGCATGACAGTAATATTGTGTCATCACACTTAAACGGCCAAAAGCTTTGCTGCCCGGGCCTGCGACCATACGTTTGACCACTTCTTTTTGCAGCATAAAGTGCATGTGCTCAACGTTGTCTGCAAATTCAAATAAGTGGAATAACAACGGAGTTGAAACGTTGTAAGGTAAGTTACCAAATATTTTTAGTTTTTCATCCGCTTTGATTAAGGTACTAAAATCAAACTTCATTGCATCACCTTGATGCACTGTAAGTTTTGGACCTAAAAATGGATGGCTTGTTAAACGCTCTGCTAAGTCTTTGTCTAACTCAACAACAGTTAAATGGCCACTTAAATCTGCAACAGGCTCAGTGATTGCACCAAGACCCGGGCCGATTTCTACTAAATTGTCTTCAGGTTTAGGATCGATAGCCGTGACGATTTTATCGATAATCATGTCATCGTTTAAAAAGTTTTGACCAAAACGCTTACGGGCGCGGTGTCCTAAATGTACTTTATCTGTCATTGATTCTGTGCTTTTTCATGGGCGAGCTTAATTGCTTCGCGGATCGCTAATTCAAAACTACCCACATCAGCAGTGCCTGTACCGGCTAAATCAAGTGCTGTGCCATGATCTACTGATGTGCGAATAAATGGCAAGCCAAGAGTGATATTGACTGATTTGCCGAAACCCTTGTATTTTAGCACAGGTAAGCCCTGATCGTGATACATTGCCAGCACTGCATCTGCTTGCGATAAATACTTATCTTGGAAAAGAGTATCAGCTGGTAAAGGGCCAATTAAATTCATACCTTGGTTATTTAAAAGCTCAAGGGTAGGTGTAATTGTGTCAATCTCTTCAGTGCCTAAGTGACCGTCTTCACCTGCATGTGGGTTTAATCCGCACACTAAAATACGCGGCTTCTCGATACCAAACTTTGTCTGTAAGTCATGGTTTAATATCGAGATAACTTTACTTAATCGTTCAACTGTAATGGCACGTGATACATACGCCAGTGGAATATGCGTTGTAACAAGTGCAACGCGTAAGCCTTCGGTTGCAAGAAGCATGACGACATCGGCAGTATTTGATTGCTGAGCAAAATATTCGGTGTGACCACTGAATGAAATACCTGCTTTATTGATAATGCCTTTATGTACTGGACCCGTCACAACAGCAGCAAAGGTTCCATCCATATTCTTTTCACTGGCGATACGTAAGGTATCAAGTACATATTGGCCATTAGCGTCATTTAAAACGCCAACTTCAACGTCTTCACCTAAATCGACTTGATGAAGGTAAACACTTCCAGCTGGTGTGTCGGTGGGAGCTTGCGTTTCGTCAAACTTAATTAGATTTAATTCTAACCCTAATAATTTTGCGCGCTGCTTTAACAGCGCACCATCAGCAATCACAACAAGCTGGGCATCCCAGTGATGTTGAGCTAATTTTATTAGTAAATCAGGGCCTATACCGGCCGGCTCACCGGGTGTTATTGCAATTCGTATAGTCATGATCGTTATTCTGCTGGGAAAATATCAACATGGGCTTGTTCGCGCATTTCTTGCTGCCAGTTGAAACTTTCTTCTTTAAATTTACGATTAAACAGCAGTTGATGCGCGCGGTTACGTTTAGCTTGCTCTGTTTTGTCTGCTACACGCTTATCAAGTAACTGCACAATGTGCCAACCGAATTGCGTTCTGAAAGGCTCACTGATTTCATTTTTATCAAGTGAAAGCAGAGTATTTTTAAACTCAGGTACATAAGTACTTGGATCAGTCCAATCGTACTCACCGCCTTTTAATGCAGAACCCGGGTCTTCAGAGTATTCTTTTGCTAGTTCAGCAAAGTCTGCCTTTCCTTCACGTAAGTCTTTAGCAAAGCCTTTTAGCATGTCACGCGCTTTTTCTTCGCTTAAGATAATTGATGGCTTGATTAAAATGTGACGTGAGCGAACTTCTGTTGTTTCAACCACTTGACGACCACGAACATCCTGAACTTTGATGATGTGGAAACCAGCACCTGAACGAAGCGGGCCAACAATATCGTCTTTCTTATGACCTTTCACTGCTTCAGCAAACAACGATGGCATTTCATTGATGCTCATCCAACCTAGTTGACCACCTTCAAGGGCTTTTGAGCCACTTGATGATGAGATAGCAATACGTTTGAATTCTTTACCTTCATTTAAAAATTCGATTACTTTGTCTGCACGTGTTTTTGCACTTGCGATTTCATCAGCTGTTGCATCGCTTGGGATATCAATCAGGATGTGACCAATGTCATACTCTTCGGCATTTTTACCTTGAGTTTCCATGATTTTTAATAAGTTATCGATTTCTTGTGGGCTAATGTAAATTCGACGATCAACATTGGCGCGAGTCACTTGCTGAGTCGTTATTTCTTTACGGATCTCTTCACGATACGCGGTGTAACTTTCACCTGCAGCCTCAATCGTACGACGTAAATCTGCAATCGTACCGCCTTGCTCACGGGCCATGTTTTCAAGTGTTTGGTCTAATTGAGAATCTGAGATTTCTAGACCCATACGCTCTGCAAGTTGCATCATAAGCGTTTGGTTTACTAAACGTTCAATCGCTTGAATACGTAGCGTGTCATCAGAAGGCAGTTGCTGGCCTTGCTCCGCTGCTTGAGTTTTAACACGGTTAATGATGGTGTCAACTTCACTTTGTAAAATAACACCTTGGTTAACAACCCCGACGACTTTGTCGATTTCGACAGGTTTTGCGAAAACATTTTGGCATAGGCCAACTGTTAATAATGCTGATGCAAATAGTTTTTTTAAATTCATACTTTTTCTAATACTCTTGCTAATAGTACTGCGGTACTAGTTATTAAGAAAATACGGTCTACGATAGCCAAAAATACCTTGTTGTAATAATTTTTGTGCATCATAACGGCTTTTACTTCCAAGCCCTTTTAATACGATATTGAAACCAATACTGGTATCAAAAGTAGCTTGCTCTTGACCAATCGCTTGATTCAAATCAGTTTCGATTTGACGACGGCCTGTGATTTGAAACGCCCAGCAGCAAGATTCATACTGAAGACCACTGAAAACCTCAATGCTACGACCACTTTCTAAATCGCGGTGGTAGCTACCAACAAACTGCCAATCTTGTGTTAGCGGAATGCTGGTGAATAGACCAACTTGCTCGATTGTATTGCCTGAGACATCATTTGCATAGCGATGGTTCAATTGTACGAGCTGTTTATCGTCACCTTTATAATCTAAGGTTATGTTTGATTGAATAATTTCTTTACCGTCAGTGTCATATTGAATACCACCCGATAAATACCAGCGACGGTGCCAATGTAACATGGTTTGCGCTGCAAACAAGGCATTGTAGTTAGTATCTGACTGAAGCCCTTGTGATGTTGGTTTAGCATCATTACTTAAATAAAATATTTGGCCGGCACTAAAATTAAACACTTCTTCGTTTTCATTACTGAATAAGCGAGTTGTGGCACCCAATGTGAATTGGTTTGCAGTGGCAATACGGTCGATACTTGAGAAACGACGGTCTCTAAATAAACCAAAAAAATCATCTTGTAATTTAGCTGTATCGTAAAGGCCAATGTTCGACTGGTCTTTATTTGGCGTATACAAGTACTGAATTTGTGGCTCAAGCGTTTGAATGCCATCTTTAAAGAAAAAGGCAGTTTCTCGCTCGAAGTTTAACTGGCTGTACAAGCGTACTTTAGGCATAGTACGTGTCACTCTCTCGTCGAAGTCGGTGCCTGTTAAATCACCATGCTGGTTATACTCAGTGTGGAGTAAGCTGAATTCAGATAAAAACGACCAAGCATATTCTTGATAGCCAAAACTTGCTTTTGGTTCAATGTGTAGTCTACTCGCTTCATCAATGATGGCTTTATCATTGGTAAAATAACTGAGCTCACCGTCAAGCGTTAAATCGATACCGTAGAAATCATAGGCATCCATTTGTGAAAAAGTAATTTGTGGTAACGCTGCATAGGATTCTTTGTGATCACCAAGTACTTCAAAACTCTGTAGTTTAATGTTTGTATGCCAAGTATCTCCCAAGTAAGTCAGTGAACCAGTACGGTATAACTGAGTGTCTGTGCGAGTTGCATAATTAGAGTTTAAGTCTGTTAGGTAGTTATCATCACTAACGTTAGTAATATCGATATTGCCGCGCCAGCTCTCACCAAAGTAACTTTGCTGTTGCCAGTGAAATAAATAACGTGAGTCAACATTGGGTTCTTCGTCATCTTTATCAAGATACTCGACCGCAACGAGGCCATTGTTTTGCTCAGTTAAATAACGAAACTCCCCAATCATTTGTAAGCCTCGTTTAGACATATAACGCGGCGTGATGGTGGCATCGTAATTTGGTGCAATGTTCCAGTAGTATGGCGTGATTGTTTCAATACCGTAACGACCAGAACTTGAGAAGTTAGGCGTTAATAAACCTGATTTACGGCGGTCGTCTAACGGAAACGTAAAATAGGGAATATAAAGAACCGGTGTGTCAAATACACGTAATACAGTATTGTGGGTTTCGCCCCAGCCATCTTCACTTGATAAGTCAATTTCGTCAGCTTCGATTGCCCATACGGGTGTTTCGCCAGGGCAAGTAGTAAAGCTTGCGTTCATCAGGTTTAAGCCAGACTCGTTGACTGTTAGTTTTTCTGCGCCACCATGACCAAGTTGGTCGGTGAGCTTATAATCAGCACCAAGCAAGCTTAATTCAGAATTATTTAAATCCGCATTGAGCCCAGAACTGTTAATTTGGCTTACTTTATCGCGATACACGATAGGGCCGGTTGCATTAAGTAACCCACGTTGTTTGTCAATCAGTGCACTTTGTGCGGACAAATTCATCGTTAGGGTGTTAATATCTACATTACCGGTAAATTCTGCGCTTTGGGTACCCAATAGTTCAATATCATCGGATTTGATATCGATCATATTAAGTTCAAGGCCAGGGAGCGGTTGCCAAGCTCTGGTTTGCATTGAAGTGCCACAAAAATTGTGTGCCAGTTCAGTTTCGGCGAACGATGGTGCGCTAAGTACGCTTAGCATCATTATGCCCCAGGTTTTGCTCATTTAATGACCTTAATGCTCTTTGGTTGGATATAAGCTAGACATAATAAAGGAAAACAATGGCAAATACAGTAATTGACTTAGTGAAAAATAGATATCTTACTAAATGAATCGTTATAAAAGTTTACAGCAGTTTTTAAATCCTCACTTTAAAGAGGATGAATATCAATTAGCCGCCATCACTGGAGATGCGAGCTTTCGCCGTTATTTCCGCGTAAATACAAGTGATCAGAGCTATATTGTCATGGACTCAGACCCCAACAAATTAGACAACACGCCTTACATAGAGCTCAACAAGGTATTTTCTAAGCACGGTTTTAAATTACCTAAAATTCTTCAGGCTGATGAAAAACAAGGTTTCTTTTTACTTAGTGATTTAGGCAATACACACTTGGCTGATTTACTCGGCGATGAAGATCGCACTTTACACTACAAACACCTAATAAAGTTAAGTGCGCAGTGGGCACAAATACCGCCAGCTCAATACATGAAAGTATTTGATGGTGAGTTTTTACAGTTTGAACTGAGTATTTTTAAAGAGTGGTTAGTTGATAACTTTATTGGTGAGCAACTTTCTGTTGCTGAGCAGCACATGTGGCAACAAGCTTGTGAGTTATTAGTTAACAATGCGCTTGAGCAACCGATTGTGACGGTGCATCGAGACTTCCATAGCCGCAATATAATGCGCACAGGGCAGCAATGGGCGATCATTGATTATCAAGATGCCGTACAAGGGCCTGTGTGCTATGACCTTGTTTCGTTATTAAGAGATTGCTACTTCAAGTTACCTGAGCAAGAGCTCGACTATCTTTTGCATTACGCATATGACGAGTTTAATCAGCAACAGTTATTGCAAGACACCTCATTTGCCATGTTTAAACGTTGGTTTGATTTAACCGGTGTACAGCGTCATTTAAAAGCTGCAGGCATATTTTGCCGCTTAAAACTTCGTGACGATAAGTCTGGTTATTTGAATAATGTACTGCCAACCCTTAAATACATTAGTAATGTAAGCAAAGAATACCCAGAGTTAACAGCACTTGGTCAGTGGATAGAACACACTGTTATTCCACGTACCAAGCTGCGCTTAACAAAAGAGATGAAATGAAAGCAATGATCCTAGCGGCTGGGCGCGGTAAGCGCATGATGCCGCTAACAGAAACAATGCCAAAGCCGATGCTTAGGATTAATGGTAAGCCATTATTAGAGCATCATATTAATAATTTACGTCAAGCAGGTATTACCGACATTGTCATTAACCTTGCATGGCAGGGCGACAAAATAACAGAGTATTTTGCTGATGGCTCGCAGTTTGGTGTATCGATCACTTACAGCCAAGAACAGGCGGGGGGGCTTGAAACCGCAGGTGGTATTATTCAAGCATTGCCGTTATTGGGTGAGCAATTTATTGTCATAAATGGTGATGTGTATACTGATTACGATGTGACTTCGTTGATGCAGCTTCATTTGCAAGCGGGAGAGGCGCACATTGTACTTGTTGAAAATCCTGCTCATAATCCTGATGGTGATTTTGCCCTTAGTCATTTAAGTCCTGATAGCCAAAAGTATACTTTTTCAGGTATAAGTCGTTACCACGTTGATTTTTTTAATGGTTTAACCGAAGGTGTTCGTCCACTTGGACCAATTTTGCGTGAAAAGCTCAGTGCACATCAAGTATCAACGGAGCTTTACTTAGGTCAGTGGGATGACATTGGCACACCAGCCAGATTAGACGAAATCAATCAGCGTTTCGCTTTGCAATAACAACAGAGGTTTGCCAATTATGTGGGGAAAAGTACTTGGTTTTTGTTTTGGCTTTATGTTTGGCAAGTTTATCGGTGCCTTACTAGGCTTATACTTAGGCCATATGTTCGATCGCAGCTTAAAACAAGACTTTGATAAAGCCGGTGGGTTTTCTGGTTTGTTTAAAGGCGATGATATTAACGAACGTCAAGCGCTTTTCTTTTCTAGTTGTTTTGCGGTGATGGGGCATATTGCCAAATCAAATGGTCGTGTTAGTGAAACTCATATTCGAGCTGCCAGTGTCTTTATGGACGAAATGAGGCTGTCGGGTGATGAGCGTCGTGAAGCACAAGATGCCTTTCGTAGTGGTAAAGAAACAGATTTTTCATTAAAAGAAACCGTTCATGACTTTAAAGAGCGCTTTGCTCGACGCCATGATTTATTGCAATTATTCCTCGAAATCCAAATTCAAATGGCCTTTTCTGATGGCCACCTTGCAGAGCAAGAAAAGCAGCTATTGCAAGAGGTGAGCAAGCAGTTAGGTATTTCGCGCACCCAGTTCGCATTTTTGTTAAAGCGCTACCAAGCCGAGTTTGCATTTCGCCAGCAACAACAGCGCTTTTATGAGCAGCAACGCCAACAAGGCCAGCAAAGTCGCAGCAGTTATAGTGAACAAAGAGGGCACAGTGTGCCACCTAATAATGGCATGAATCGCGCGCAAGCATTGGCTCTTTTAGGCTTAAACAGTGATGCTTCTGCACGAGATATTAAAGTTGCCTATCGAAAGCTCATGGCTCAGCATCACCCCGATAAATTAGTATCGCAAGGTTTACCAAAACACATGATGGAAGTAGCGGTAAAGAAAAGCCAAGATATTCAAGCGGCTTATGAGTATTTAAAAAAGGCGGCGTAAAAAGCCATCAATTTCTTTGAGTAGCCTTTCGTGCTGCTCTGGCTCTGAAGGCAAACCAAATAACTCTCTTTGTCGGTAGTCATATTTTGCGTGCTTTCTAACCCAACGTTTTCTATCTTTTACGCTTTGCAGTGTGTCAGGGTTACCTTCACTGTAAAAAATATCCAGTAATGGTGGGCTGATAGTTGAAAGCGTGGCATTAAGATGCTGGTTACGAATACTGTTAGGTAAATAGCTTCCTAAGCTAATAAAGGCATTTAGTTCGTTATTTGGAAAGCTAGCATAATGCTCAATCAATAGCCCCGCACTGGCACCTTGTGCCACCACAATAATATTGCCGCCTTCATCCATGGCACTGTTATACAAGGCATTGAATCTAGCAATTAACTTTAGTTTGTAATCATCAAGCACTGCTTCGCTAATATTTGGTTCACCAGTTACAAAATGAGGTGCTTGTTGTGTTTTAGCTGGTGGAGCTGAGTCAGCTTGCTGGTCATTTTGTGTTGTTGACTCAGTTTCAGAATTCTCAATGGGCTCTGGCATCGTTATATCAGCAGGGTGCCAGTCAATGTCAGGCATGGTCATGGCAAGGGTCGCATAGCCAATTTCATTTAACTGCTTACGTAAAAAGTTGATTCCGGCATTATTAGTTGGAACATGCTGCCAATCAGGAATAATGAGTACAATTCCGCGTTGACTCGCTGCCATAGATTGGCGATATAAACTAATAAACTCATCTTCACCGGCAAGCAGAGTCCGTACTTCATCACTTGGTAAAAAGCGTTGAATATCGTTAGTGACCAAACTTGACCAAGGGGTGGGTTTAATAAAATCGGCAGCATTCACATTACCCATCAACGCAAAACAGGCTGCGTAAACTAAGCAATGTGCGGGTTTTAACTTCATGCCGAAATTTCCTGAGTCTTAAATTAAATCAGTGATTAAATTAACTATCGGCAGTGTTGGTAAAATATTTAGCTAATTGTCTTAAAACTCAGGAGCTGCCTCAAAAACAAGCGTTTCACCACTGGCAGGGTGAGCTAAGGTTAGCATTTCGGCATGCAGTTGTAAGCGAGAAGCCATGGCGAATGCTTCGGGGTGCGCATACAACTTATCGCCTAAAATAGGGTGACCTAAAGACAACATGTGCACACGTAGTTGGTGAGAGCGCCCTGTAATAGGGGTCAGCTCGACGCGAGTTGCATTCTGTTCATACTCAAGCACTTTAAAGTGGGTTAATGACGGTTTGCCATTGTCGTGATCAACCATTTGCTTTGGGCGGTTTGGCCAATCACAAATAAGTGGTAAATCTACCGAACCAGTTTCTTGCTCAAGCTTACCAAATACACGAGCAATGTAGCGTTTCGCGGTTTTTCTATCTTGAAATTGAATGCTTAAATTACGATGCGCCTCTTTGTGCATAGCTAAACAAATAATGCCTGAGGTTGCCATATCAAGGCGGTGAACAATTTTCGCCGTTGGAAAAACGCGATTAATGCGAGCAATAAGACAATCGGCGTGTTTTGGATCTTTTCCCGGCACAGTAAGTAAACCACTTGGTTTATTTACAATAAGCAAGTCATCGTCTTGATAAACAATACTTAAATAAGGTGTCATTGGGGGATTATAATTGAGTAACACAGCCAGCCTCGATGATATGCAAGGGCGCTATTTTAAAGGAGTATGAGCACATACACAATGGCAGTGCTGGTTTTCGAGTATATGCTAACAAGTAGGACTCTGATTATTTCCCCTTGTTTTGTTTGGCATAAAAAACGCGATGTGAAAGCACATCGCGTTTGTAGTTTTGAGTTTAGCTATTTAACGTTAGTGTGAAACGACAATTAAACGAATAGCATCCAGTTTAACTTGGGCTTTTTCGATGTAAGTCGTGAGTTCACTGCGTTGCTTATCAAAGAAGCTAAGCTCTTCGTCACGAATATTCGGGTTGATTTGCTTAAGTGCTGTTAAACGAGCTTGTTCTTCACCAAGGGCTGTTTGCATTTTCTCTAGTGATTCCGCACGGAGTGTTTCAAGCTTAGTTTGTGCCATGCCTTGTGCACTGGTGATCATTGGGTGAATGGCACTTTGTAACGCACTGGCTAACTTACTTGCAGTTTGGCGACCAACCGCAGACAGCTGCTGGTTGAAGGCATCAAAGGCAACATTGTCGGCTAAGTTATTGCTGCTCTTATCTAATAAGATACGAATAGGCGTTGGTGGCAAGAAGCGGCCAACTTGAAGTGCTTTAGGCGCCATCGCCTCCGCAATGAAAATAAGCTCAACAAAGAAGGTACCAGCAGGAAGCTTTTTGTTTTTCAGTAACGCCACAGAGGCAGTACCAAAGTCATCATCACAAATCATGTCTAAGCTGCCTTGCACCATTGGGTGATCCCAACTGATGAAATGCGCGTCTTCTTGCGAAAGCGAGGTGCTGCGATCAAACGTTACTGTGATGCCATCATCTTTTAAGCATGGGAAAGATGGGTTTAGCATGTGCTCAGTTGGCTTTAAGATGATGGTATTTTCACCTTTATCCTCTTGGCTTACACCAAAGGTGTCGAACACATTGATCATATAACTTGGTAGCGTGAATTGATCATCTAACTCTTCGATATCAGCAACAAGACTTTCGGCTCGTCCTTGGCCACTTGAGTGCAGCTCTAATAAACGGTCACGACCACTTTCCATTTGTTTACGAAGTTTAGCATTTTGGCTGGCAACTTGTTCTAGTAGTGGGTCTAGCTTTTCTTCGTCACAGTTGTGTGCACCAATAAACTCAAGTAGTTCTTCGCCATACTCTTTATACAGCATTTGTCCTGTTGTCGATGTTGTTTCAAACGCATCTAAACCTTCGTTGTACCATCGAAGTAATACTTCTTGTGCGGTGTTTTCGAAATACGGTACGTGAATGTTTACGTCTTGCGTTTGACCAATACGGTCAAGACGACCAATGCGTTGCTCGAGTAAGTCTGGATTAAGTGGTAAATCAAACAGTACTAAGTGATGCGAGAATTGGAAGTTACGACCTTCAGAACCAATTTCAGAACAAAGTAGAATTTGTGCGCTGTCGTACTCATCGGCAAAGTAAGCCGCTGCACGGTCACGTTCAACAATCGACATGCCTTCGTGGAACACCGAGGCTTTAATTGCTTCACGCTCACGTAAAATTTGTTCTAGGCTAAGTGCGGTTTCGGCTTTAGCACAAATAAGCAGTACTTTTTCGTGCTTAAGGGTTTTAAGTGTTTCAATTAACCAATCAACACGTGGGTCAAATGCACCCCAGCTGGCATTTTCACCTTCAAACTCTTGGAAGATTTTTTCAGGGAATAAAGCACGAAGTGCAGTTAGCTCAGCATTTTGAATGCCGCCCATATTACCTAGTACCGACATTGCCGTTTTATATTGTTTAGGCATTGCCATTGGATAAGCATGAAGCTTACGGCTTGGGTAACCATCAATACCGCTGCGGCTATTTCTAAATAAAATACGGCCTGTACCATGGCGGTCTAGCAGCATTGATAGAATTTCGTTACGCGCCGTTTCATCACCTTGCTCTGCGTTAGCTAAAAGGTCAGTGATGTCGGTTTCTTTTAATAGCTCTTTTAATGTTGCTCTAGATGTATCATCAAGGCCTTTTTCACCCAGTAATTGGTTGGCTGCTTCGGCAACCTCTTTGTAGTTACTTTCTTCTTCTACAAACGCATCGTAGTCGTAGAAACGATCTGGGTCGAGTAATTGCAAACGTGCAAAGTGACTACGGTGACCAAGTTGATCTGGCGTTGCAGTTAATAAGATAAGGCCCGGAATGTCTTGGCTTAACTCTGCCATACGTTGATATTCTGTGCTTGGCTTACCATTATTGATACTTAAATGGTGTGCTTCATCGACAACTAATAAATCCCAATCAGCCAGAGTTGCTTGCTCAAACCAGCGTTTTTTCTTACTTAAAAACTCAAGGCTAGTAAGTACTAACTGTTCTGTTTCGAATACGTTTGGTGAGTCTGCAAATGCTTCATCACAACGTTCTTCATCAAAAATAGAAAAACGTAAGTTAAAGCGGCGTAGCATTTCTACTAACCACTGATGCTGAAGATTTTCAGGCACAACAATCAATACGCGGCTAGCACGGCCACTGATGATTTGTTGATGTAAAATCATACCCGCTTCAATGGTTTTACCTAAACCCACCTCATCAGAAAGTAGTACGCGTGGCGCAAAACGTTTCCCCACTTCTTGGGCGATATAAAGCTGATGCGGAATAAGGTTTGCACGCTGGCCAATTAAGCCTTTTAAAGGTGATTGTTGGCGCTCAAATTGATGCTGCCAAGTTTGGTAGCGAAGCGTATAGCGGTCAAAACGGTCTACTTGACCTGCAAATAAACGGTCTTGTGGTTTATTGAATTTGATAAAGTGATCTAAAAAGGTTTCTTTTAACTGGGCTTTTTCGCCATTATCAACGCGAGTGCCGTGATAGCATAGTAACTCGCCCTGCTGTTCAACAGACTCGACTTCTAATTCCCATTCTTCAACGCTGCGAATAATATCACCTGGATTAAATGCGACACGAGTAACAGGTGCTTCAGTTAAAGAATAAACTCTGTTTTCTCCACTGGCTGGAAATAAAATGCTGACCTGACGGCCTTCAAGGGCAACAACGGTGCCTAATCCTAAATCTGACTCTGTATCACTGATCCAACGCTGACCTAAGGAAAAATTCATGTATGTCTCGTCTATGAAGAAAAAAGGCGGCTATGTTACCTGTAACGCCATGCTACTTCAAGGTAGTAAACTCGCCGCACACAATTAAATTTAGTCAACCTTTTTAAGTCATTTTTACGGGTGAAAATATTAGTGAAATCTGTATATATTTTAACCAGTTAAATAATTGTATATTTGTTTGTCATAAAAAGGACTTTTGTCGTAAATAGACTAAACTGAGTATATACCTAACGAATAAATCATAGCTTCATCCGCCGCTTGTTTAGTTTATTGGGTATAGCATAAAAATCATAAAACGTAAGGAAAGTGCTATGGAAAAAGCTTCGAACCTTGATAGTAAAATGTATGTGCTCGATACCAATGTATTACTCCACGAACCCCTCGCTTATTTATCTTTCCAAGAGCATGATGTTGTTATCCCCATGACAGTATTAGAAGAGCTTGACCATATTAAAGATAGAAAACACGATGTTAGTCGTGACGCCCGTGTTGCTATTCGTGGGTTAGATGAAGTGTTAAAAGACGCGTCTCCTGAGCAGATGTTGCAAGGAGTGGCACTGCCGAGTAATAAAAAGGCGAAAACAGAGTCTCGTGGCCGCTTAATTATCGTTAATGATCACTTATTTGCAGACAGTATTTCGGGTTTACCAGGCAACGAGAATGACCATCGTATTATCAATTGTGCAGTGCATTTGCAAAAGCAGCACAGCGATAGCAAAGTGGTGCTTGTAACTAAAGACATCAATATGCGCCTCAAGGCGAAGGGAGCCGGCCTTAAATTTGTTGAAGACTACAGAACAGACCAATTAATTGACGACATAGCGTTACTGACCAGCGGCTATAAAAAAATTGACGGAGACTTTTGGCAACAGGTTGGTGAGTGTGAAACTGAGCAGCAAGGCCGAGATACTTATCACCACGTGGCAAAAAATACGATTAGTGATGTGTTCTGCAATGAATATATTTTAGATGATAGCGATCACTTTGCGGCTCGAGTAACAAGCTACGATGATAAACAAATTACTTTAAAAGATATTAGTGTTGAGCGTTTGATGAGCCATACCGCTTGGGGCGTTAAGCCAAAAAATGTTTATCAAGGGATGGCACTTGATGCGCTACTTGACCCAAGTATAGAACTAGTGATTTTAACGGGCCCAGCAGGCTGTGGTAAAACAGGTATTACTGCAAGCTTTTTTTCAATATTTGTGCAGACCTATCTACAAACCTTATTTTTACTGAAGAAATTGAGTATTTATAACAGGCTCAGATCTAATCTCTCTAACATGTCATTAAGTGTGACTTAAAGGGGAGAACCATTAATCAATAAATATAAATAACGGATTTAACCTGCAAGAAGGCACAAACAAAAATAATAAAGCTAAGGTAAATCTAAAATGACAATAAATAGAAATCAACTCGATACCTTTTCAGTTAACTGGTATTTGAACGAAGAAAGAAAAAGAAAAGAAAGAATCGCAAGATTCAGGAAAGCAACAGACAAAAGCTCATGTGAAGATGGGTTTGATGAATATTGTGATGACGAATGTTTAAGTGAACAGAATCATCAAGAAAAAGAATTAAATGAGGGAATCTAGTATGAAGAACCCAAATGAAAACAGAAGTCCCCGAGTATTAGATACATCGGCATTAGTTCATGATCCAAAGTCATTGCTCGCTTACAGTGAAGATGTATACATTTGTCTAACAGTCCTAGAAGAATTAGATAATTTAAAAGAAAGAACTAATAAATCGGTAAGTGCTGATGCTCGTGTATGTATTCGTATGCTTGAAGACATTATTAATGGACATAGCGCCGAAGAAATGGAAGCGGGAATTCCTCTGCCTTCTACTGAAACAGCTAAAAGAGGCAAGTTGTTCATTGGCATTGATACTCAATTGGACATGGCAAAAGAGTTAAAGCACACGATTGGTAGCGATGCTGACAACAGAATAATTAACTATGCACTACATCTTCAGAAAGAGTTAGATAAAGACGTTACCATCGTTAGCCGCGACATTAATATGCGACTAAAAGCTCGAACTGTTGGTGTTATGGCCGAAGATGTATCCGTTGATAATCAAATCGCAGATATAGATTTGTTATATACAGGAGTACAGGCTTTTGAAGGTGATCTTTTTGATCGAATTGAATCAGATAAAGATTTCAAAGTCTCAGGAGAGGTTTATACATTCCCAATAAGCTTGTTCAACGATGAAGTTCAGCCAAACATGTATTGGTACGATGAAGCCGGACACATTGGCCGGATTTCAGAGGTAACAGACACTGAAATTTTCACGAAGTTATTGCCGCGTAAGCAAGAAAAGGTATGGGGCATATTGCCAAAAAATCAGCGTCAGTCGGTAGCTTTAAGCCAATTAACAGACCCTTACTATGATTTAAATATCATCCTTGGTCCTGCTGGCTCCGGAAAAACTTTTTTGGCAGTTGCTTCGGCGCTGCATCAAGTATTGGAGTTGAAAAAGTACAAAAAAATCGTTGTGGTGCGCTCCAGAGACTTTATGGACGACGATCCGGGATTCTTACCGGGGGATTTAACTGAAAAATCAATGCCTCTTCTGGCAGGTATTACTGACGCATTAATTTCGATGCACTCGGATGATAATCATGAAGGAAATGTCTACGCTACAGTCGAGCATGTGATTGAAAAAGCCAATATAGAATTTACTAGCATGGCTTATTTTCGTGGCCGTTCAATAGACGATGCTGTTTTAATCATTGATGAAGCTCAAAACATGACTAGAGCGCAAATCAAGGGCATGTTAAGCCGTGGTGGGAAAAATTGTCGGACAATCGTATTGGGCAACCTAGCCCAGATTGACGATAAGTTTGTAACACCTGCTTCTTCTGGTGCAAGTGCGGCTGTTAATGTGTTTCGTCATTATGAAAAAGGATCAGTGCTGATTTTTGATGAAGTAGAGCGTAGTAGCTTGGCTGAATTCACTGAAAAGAATATGTAGGCATCAAACTACCATTCACATTTCCTTATAATATTGCGACAATGGCCACTGCTTTTTGCAGTGGCTTTTCAGAGAAGCCCGTTCCCACGAAAACAGGACGAAATGGATTTACTCTGAACTAAAAGATTAAATATTCACATAAAAACTGAGTGACATAGGTGCGTGGCCTAGCGTTGCCGTTTTTTGGTGTATTGATGTCTTTTAAAAAAGAAGACCTGCTAGTAAATATAAAAAGGCAGGCAAAACGATTATCTAAATTATTAACTATTCCCCTTGGACAAGCCCAAGAAGGGGCAGCTATTTGTCTATATGGCTGTGACAGTTACAGCGATTTACTAGTAAAAATAAAAGCTGAATCCTTTGACAACCCATTGATAGCACTGTCTGCACTCTCACCAAACTCGGAAATATTTTTAGTAAAAATATTAGCTAGCCACCTAGATAGCATTATTGGAAATTTTGAAAAAAAATTTCCCGGCTCCAATATAAATGAAGAGATGGTCGTATCCTTGTTTGGGCTTAGCTTTTCAGAGTTCAAACTCAAAATATCTACCTAAAGTTGTACAAATACGTAAGTTGTCATTTTGTTTTTTGGCGATATTATAATAAGAAGGCTGAACGGACAGCCTACGCCTACACATGTTTTTCGCCTTGAAAAACGTGAACAGTGAAGCGGAGCATCCGTAAAAATTTGGTTATTTGAACAATAAATAAAGCAATGTGTTGGTAGGCCATTGTTTATTAGAAAGTTGTTTGGAGAACTAAATGATCTCACTTTATCAATTAAAGAATAAACTCAATAAACAAGCAAAAGAGTTTGCTGAGTTATTAGAGTTTCCTGATCTTTACGCCCAAGGCCTGTGGGCTAGAGGTGTTTATAACTGCCCTCATTTTTCTGATACCCATAATAGCCTCACTGAAGCATTTGAACAGAAAAAACTGGATTCAATTCTAAAGCACGATTCCCTGAAATACTTAATGATCAATGAATACGATGATCAAGAAATTATTGAATCGCTTCATAAAGAAATTGAGTCAATGGCAAACCGTATTGAAAGCCTGATGCTGGTAGATATCGAAACATTAGAGTTAGTTTCAGTGATATACCAAGTATTAGGGTTGCCAGAAGATGCCAAGTTTATTGTAAACACTGGTGCTGACTTTAGGCTGGAGTGGCGACCATATTTCGATGCTTTTGATGATCCGTTGATAGTTCAATATGCAGATTTAAAAGTTCATGGTTGTTATTTCAGGCTCATAGCTTCAAAGTTTCCGGTTGAAAAGCTTTCCTTGAATGACATTAAAAAATACATGTACATCAATCATGTAAACCATGATAGTGAGTTCGAAGGCTGTATTTCTGAAGGAAATACATTTTCTAAGCATGAGCACTGGCTGGTGTTGACACTTGAATTATTCCGTAGCGGCAAAGTAAATAAGGCTCAGTTCAATCCAACAACCTTCAAAATCGAAGGTATGCGCTATTTGGTATATGGCTTCCCACTGATTCCTTCCTTTGTATCTGATTGGCACAAACCTGATTTATGTCTACAGGTTAAAAATCTAGATGGTGATCAAAAGTTCATTGTTCGTATCGATCAGCAAGCTCTTGTTTTCCATGCACGACGTGTCGATACCAATTTTTTTAACACCATCGATTATGAAAAATATATTTCGTTGTATCAGTCTAGCGTTCTGTCACATTTTGATGCTGACAACAATTTACTAAAAGTTAATGGAGTTAAGTACCTTAGTTTTTTCCGCCCGTTTTGCCTAGAAGATAAGAAGGAAGCA
>Ga0114909_1000305_pt1 | contig 37752 bp, 35 predicted proteins | sample MalvireepMed_906_FD_87290 | JGI IMG/M metagenome (GOLD analysis project Ga0114909, IMG submission 87290) | Marine viral communities from the Global Malaspina Expedition - Malaspina viral metaG DeepMed_906 | ecosystem: Environmental > Aquatic > Marine > Oceanic | place: Mediterranean Sea...
CCTTTAGCTTATACTTGAAAAGATAACACTTACTGAAAGTTATTATTAGCGAAAACTTGTAACTTTTTACCAAAAAGTTCATTACGCCAACCGTAGAGTAATTCAACTCTGATGCTTTGTTCGCGAGCACCATTCAAATCAAACTGCCAAGTTAAAAATTGGTTAATTTGTTTTTTGGAGGCTAAATTCTCCACTGCCAACTTGTGCTCATCACTGACCTCAACAAAAAAAGCTTTAAGTTTTTTGAAAATTTGCTTATAACCAGGATATTCGTCAAGTCGAATGATTTTTTTGGGGAAGTCGCTAATAGCAACGTCGTTAGCTTGCTTTAACACCGCTAACATTGATTTGCCTTTGTGTCGGATATCTAACGCCTCTGCACCTTCTAAGTTTGACATTGCATTAACTGTGTCAGGGTTTGCTTGTGCTAAAGCCATTAAGGTATGATCTTTTGCAATAAAACCTATCGGTAAATCACGTTTTTTAGCTTGCTGAAAGCGCCAACTTGCCAAATACTTCAGGCTATTTAATTGCTTGGGGTTGAGACGCCAATTCATTTTAATATTGCGATAAAGTTCATTTTCATCAATCGCAGTGAACTTTTTATCTATCATATTCTGCGTTTCTTGCTTAGCAAATGCTAAGCAGTCTAAACCATCAACAGCTTCAATTTCCGTTAACAATTTAGGATAAATACTAAAAAGGTGATCAACATCTGCACTAGCGTAGCTTAACTGCTTTTGCGTTAATGGTCGTTTAGTCCAGTCAGTGCGAGACTCAGATTTATCTAACTCAATGCCAGTGAAGTGCTTCACCATAGCGGCATAACCTAGTGATAAACCATGACCTAAAAAAGACATCATGACTTGGCTGTCAATTAAGTTTACCGGTTGGCATTGCCCTGCTGTTAAGAATACTTCTAAATCTTCTGAACAAGCATGCAATACTTTAGTGATCTTAGCATTCGTAAGTAACTGCCAAAATGGTGTTAGATCATCAATAACTAGAGGGTCTATCAAAGCGAGTTGTTTACCATCACAAACTTGCAATAAACCTAACTTGGCATACAAGGTTCTAGTGCGGACAAACTCTGTATCAATAGCTAGAACAGGGGCACTGTTAAGCTGCTCACATAGATTATTTAAGCTTTGTTGATCTTCTATAAGTTGATATTGCATTAACGATATTTACCACGACTAGTTTTATCACCTATTCATTGCTAAGGCAGTGTCATTTTCATTAATTATTGATAAAAACAACACTAGGTGAAGATAAATGAATAAGAGCTATTTATTACGACGACGCATACTTTGCTGGCGCTGCTGCTGATGTTTCTTAACCGAACGACGAATGCGACGACTTTTAGCGTTATCCATTGCTTTTTCATCAACTTTAACTTTCGATTGCGTTTCTACAGTTAAACCAACTAATTTACGATAATAGTTAACATCTTTTAATGGTAGTTCTTTCCAACCACCTAATGGCAATTGACGCTGCATTTCTAAATCACCATAACGCACGCGTATTAAGCGACTAACTTGCACTTCTTGGCTTTCCCATAGACGGCGTACTTCTCGGTTACGCCCTTCAGAAAGTACTACATGAAACCAGTGATTACGGCCTTCACCACCGCGATAAGTTATTTTTTGAAAGCGAGCTGGACCATCATCTAACTTAACACCTGCACGTAAACGCTGCAGCATGGCTTCATCAATTTCACCAAACACACGCACCGCATATTCACGTTCTACTTTTTGAGATGGGTGCATCAAACGGTTTGCTAACTCACCATCTGTAGTAAATAACAACATGCCTGAGGTATTAATATCTAACCGGCCAACAGCAACCCAACGTCCTGTTTCAAGAGGAGGCAAGCGATCAAAAACCGTAGGACGACCTTCGGGATCCTTTCGAGTACACATTTCACCTTCTGGCTTGTTGTAAATCAAAACTCGGCAGAGTTCTTCTTCTTGTGACGTTAATTTGACTGGGTGACCATCAATACGGATTTGTTCAGTACCGGTAATTCGATCTCCTAAGTATGCGACCTTACCATCGACACTTACGCGCCCTTCGCTAATTTTACTTTCCATTTCTCGACGAGATCCTGCACCGGCACGTGCTAAGACTTTTTGTAACTTTTCAGAGTCTTTAATACTCGCTTTGGTAAAGTCGACTCTAACAGGTTTATCTTCAACCTTCTTTTTATTGCTAGTACCTTTTTTAACCATGCCCTTTTTAAGGCCTTTTTTAGCTGTTGATTTTTTATCAACACCGCGACTGCCATATTTATTATCGCTAACCGCATTTTTCTTACTTGATTTTTGTTTATCAAAAGTCATTTATTTTCACTCAATTACGTCAGTAGTGACTCCCTTGAAGTCGACTTCTGGCTCTATTATCGAACGGTTGTAAACCGTTATTCTATATTACTGAAAAGGTGCAGGGTCGCCTTCCCCTACCCGAATCACTTCAATTTCATCATTAGAGAAATCAATAACTGTCGTTGGGTGTTCCCCCAAATGACCACCATTAATGATCAAATCTACTTGATGCTCTAGTAAATCGCGAATATGTTCAGGATCATACTCGGCCATTTCTTTGCCAGGCATGATCAAACTGGTAGACATTATAGGCTCTGCTAGTTCAGCCAACAAGGCTTGTGCAATGTTATTATCTGGCACGCGAATACCGATTGTTTTCTTTTTCGGGTTTAACAAGCGCTTAGGTACTTCTTTACTGCCTTTAAAAATAAAAGTATATGCACCTGGCGTATTATTTTTAAGCTGTCTAAAAATACTATTATCCATACGGGTATATTCGGATAATTGCGATAAATCCTGACATACCAAGGTAAAGTTATGGTTTTTATCAATCGCTCTAATTTGACAGATACGCTCTAGTGCTTTTTTATCACCTAAGTGACACCCCAAGGCATAACCTGAATCGGTAGGGTAAACAATAACACCGCCTTGGTTAATAATTTCTGCGGCTTGTTTCATCAAACGCCCTTGTGGGTTGTCAGGATGCACATAAAAAAATTGACTCATGATATTTCCTTCTTAAATTAGTTTTCTAATCTTATGATATTTGCTTATGACCACAACGCCCAAACAGGTTTAGCACCAACAGGCATAGTTAAATTTCGGCCTAAATCACTCCATTTATTTGGATAATGAAAGTCTGAGCCCATAGATGCATGTAAATTATATTCTAAACAATAGTTTAGCATTTTTTGTCTTTGTTCGGCATTCATTTGTGGTAAAACTACCTCTAAAGCATCACCTTGAGCCTCACTAAATTGTACGATTAGGCGTCTAAGCCATTTTGCCGACAAATCATAACGAATCGGGTGTGCCATAACGGCACTGCCGCCAGCGTTATGAATAACAGCAATAGCTTCTTCAATACTGCACCAGTTAGGCTTTACATAAGCACGTTGCCCTTTTGAGCCTTTTTTACCAATGTATTTATCAAATGCTTGTTGCATGGTACTGACATGACCTTGTTGATAAAGTACCTTGGCAAAGTGTGCTCGAGTAATAGAGCCTTCTCCGGCTATTGCTTTGGCATCACGGTATATATTAGGAAAACCACACTTAATTAATTTATCACCCATCGCAAGCGCACGGTCTTCACGCGCTTGTTGCTGTTGCTTAATTAAGTTCTGCAACTTTGTATTTTTTTTGTCAATGTTTAAACCAACAATATGAATTTCAAAACCTTGCCAAGCCGTCGAAATTTCGATGCCAGAGATGAGCGTTAATGGAAGTTTTTTATCGTTGATATGCTTTTGTGCTATATCAAGACCGACCATAATATCGTTGTCAGTGAGCGGTAAAACATCAATCTGATAATTTATCGCCCTATCTATCAAGGTCTCTGGCGATAATGCACCATCAGAACAATTTGTATGACTATGTAAATCTATGCGTTTATGAGCAAACCCCTCGCATTCAATGATCAGATGAGGAAAATCAAGGGTTGACAGCAAGGCCATAATATTGTCTTCTATATAGATTAAAACTTAACATTACGCTTAAGTTTACTGAGTTAGAGAAAATAATGATACTTTTAATGGCTGAAATCATCCGCTAAATGTATTTAAATAAATTACCGAGAACTTTAATGAACAACGCAATAACAATGATTAATAACTTAACCTTAATTTGGTGGTGGCATAACTCGACATAATTGGGTTGTGATAATTGCGTATCTCTGCGAAAAAGTTCAAAAAGATAAAACGAATTACCAAAAAAACCCGCTCACTTCAGCGGGTTTTTTCTATTTAATAGTTAAATTTTTATTCAACAGAAAGTTAACTAAAATAACTAACGATAAGAAGAGAATGAAATGAACAAAACAAAAACATGGTTTATTTGGTGGCTTTTGCCTATTTACGCTGGATGACAAAACTAACCAATTTATCAAAGTATAAGAAATTAAATTATGAATATAGAAACAATTACTGATAGCGCACGCTATCAAAGTGACCCATTAAGTGTTTACCAATTATTGTGTCAAAACCAAGAACACAATATTTTACTTGAGTCAGCAGAAATAGATAAAAAACATCTATTAAAAAGCCTGTTATTAACTGATGCTGCAGTAAAAATTGTCTGTAATGGTAATACTGTTACTTTTACTGCCCTATCAACAAACGGTGAAAATGCGGTTACTTATGCCGCCAAAGCGCTAGCAGATAAAGCGAGCATAACCTTATCCGAAAATAATAAAACCTTAATCGCGGTTTTTGCTGAAGTAGCCACTGAGCTTGATGAAAAGTCCCGCTTAACAGCTATCAATCCCCTAGAAAGTTTACGTTTATTTAATCCATTAGTGACTAATGATATGCACCCCTTTGCAATATTTTTAGGTGGTGCTTTTGCTTTTGACTTAATGACTTTAGCTGAGGAGTTACCAGAGGTCGCAGACAGTGACAATACCTGTCCTGATTTCGTTTATTACCTAGCGCAAACGCTTGTGGTAATAGACCACGAAAAACAATGCACTGATATTATCGGTAATATATTCGACACCACAACAAACGACGGCAGCCACAATAAAGTGTCAAGCCAACAACAAGTTAACGAGCGTGTTGCCCAAATAAAACAAGCACTCAGTATAAATATCACCAGCGATTGTGTTAACTCTCACTTGCAAGCCGTTAATAAAGACGAAGAGAAACAAGGGCGAATTAACCAAGAAGTACAAGTCGATATTAGTGACGAACGTTATTGCCAAATTGTTGAACAATTAAAAGAAAATATTTCTGCGGGTGATATTTTTCAAGTCGTGCCATCACGTACTTTCAGTTTACCTTGTACCAACAGTATCAATGCTTATAAAGCGCTCAAAGTAAGCAACCCAAGTCCATACATGTTTTATTTAAAAGACAGTGACTTTTGTATTTTTGGCGCCTCACCTGAATCGGCAATTAAGTATCAAGCAGAATCTAGCGAGGGTAAGCGTCAAGTTGAGATTTATCCAATAGCTGGAACTCGCTCTCGTGGTTTTGATAACAATGGCAACATCTCATTAGATTTAGATAGCCGGATTGAGCTAGAACTTAGACAAGATAAAAAAGAATCAGCAGAGCATATTATGTTGGTCGACTTAGCACGCAATGACATTGCTCGAGTATCAGAGCCTGGTAGTCGTTATGTTGCTGACTTATTAAAAGTTGACCGTTATTCTCATGTGATGCATCTGGTATCACGGGTTTGTGGTACTTTGAAAAGTGATTTAGATGCGCTACATGCTTACCAAGCTTGTATGAATATGGGCACTCTTTCTGGTGCTCCAAAAGTTAAAGCAACGTCATTGATCCGTGAAGTAGAGGGCAAACGTCGTGGTAGTTATGGCGGTGCCGTAGGTTATTTAACGGGTACAGGTGAAATGGATACCTGTATTGTCATTCGCTCTGCTTTTGTAAAAAACAACATTGCGCAAGTCCAAGCTGGAGCTGGTGTCGTTTATGACTCTGATCCTATCAGCGAAGCCAACGAGACTCGTCAAAAAGCACAAGCCGTATTAAATGCTATAAAAGAATCGAATACCATGGCTGGTGTTTGTTTTAAGGAGCAAGACCATGACTAAGAAAATGACCAAGTTATTTATGCTCGACAATTTAGACTCCTTTACTTATAACCTTGTTGATGAGTTCCATTGCTTAGGTTTTCCACCAGTTGTTTATCGAAATACCCTAAGTGCTGATTTTATTTTTGACAAAATGATCGAGCATACGACGAAAACTGGTGAGCCGGTTATGTTGGTATTATCACCAGGGCCAGGCACACCACAAAAAGCAGGCTGCTTAATGACACTGATCGCAAAATGTGCGGGACGTATCCCTATGTTAGGTATTTGTCTAGGCCATCAAGCCTTAATAGAGCACTATGGCGGCACTGTTGCTCGTGCGAATGAAATCGTTCATGGTAAATCGTCCAATATAACACATAGTGGTAGTGGCGCTTTTGCCAACATTCAAAACCCTCTACCCGTTGCTAGATATCACTCTCTTATCGGCAAGGATATTCCAGCTGAACTGAACACCATCGCCAATTATAATGGTATGTGCATGGCAATATGCCAAGAAGATGATGCGGTATTAGCATTTCAATTTCATCCAGAATCTATCTTAACCACCTTTGGTGGTACTTTATTAGCACAGAGCATTCATTACCTACTAACGCTAGCAAAGCATAATACAGGAGCATCAAATGAACCCAAGTAATAACTTAAAAGACTGTTCTTCAATAGACAACATATTAACAAACCTAGTTGATGGCCAAAACTTAACACAAGTACAAGCCCATGAATTTTTTAGCCAAGTTTTGCAAGGGAACATTGAACCAGCCTTATTAGCTAGTGCATTAACAGCACTAAAAATTAAGGGTGAAACGCCAAGTGAAATTGCCGGTGCAGCGATGGCTATTCGTAATGCTGCAACCACTTTTCCTGACCAAGAAAACCAAGAACAAATAATTGTAGATTGCGTTGGTACCGGTGGTGACGGGGCTAACACTATTAATATTTCTACGACAGCGGCAATTCTTGCTGCGGCTTGTGGCTTAAAAGTAGCAAAACATGGTAACCGCAGTGTGTCGAGTATGTCTGGCTCCGCAGATTTACTAGAAGCCTTTGGCGTTAACTTAAACATGTCGCCAGCGACCGCTAAACATTGCTTAGAGGAAGTAAATTTATGCTTCTTATACGCACCAGCTTATCATTCTGGCTTTAAACATGCTGCACCAGTGCGAAAGGCAATGGGTATTAGAACTTTATTTAATATTTTGGGGCCGTTAGTTAACCCTGCAAAACCTAATCTAATGTTATTGGGTGTTTACACCCCTGAATTACTTAAACCTATGGCTGAAGCCTTATTGCTTACTGGTGTAAAGCGTGCATTTGTCGTTCACGGTAGTGGTTTAGACGAAATTGCTTTACATGGCGAAACGCAAGTAATTGAAATAAAGGATGGTGAATTATTAGCCCAAACATTATCACCACAAGACGTTGGTTTAGAGAGCTACTCACTAGAAGCTATCAAGGGGGGCACACCAGAAGAAAATGCCGCCATTATAAAACAAATACTTTCAGGTAAAGGTCAAACAGCCCATAACGCCGCCGTTATTATTAATTGTGCAGCTCTACTTTATTTGCACGGTAAAGCTAATAATTTAAAAGCTGCAGCGCAATTAGCAAGTGAAGCTTTAGATTCGGGTAAAGGGTTAGCAACATTAGAAAAGTTAGTGCTGCTTTCTAACCAAGCGATTGAAGGTGGAAAATAACATGAGCAGTACCGCAGAGAAAAATATCTTAGAAAAAATAGTAGCCGATAAACGCATTGAAATTGATGCTTTAAAAATAGCCAAACCTTTAGTTGATTTTGTTGATGGTTTGACCCCAACAAAAAAAGATATGTATGCAGCTTTAACACGTACTGCAGATAAACCCTATGCAGGTTTCATTTTAGAATGTAAAAAAGCCTCACCATCAAAAGGCCTTATTCGACCGGATTTTGATGTAAAAGCCATATGCCAAACCTATGATAAATACGCTGCAGCTATATCTGTATTAACCGATGAAAAATACTTTCAAGGAAACTTCGATTTTTTAAAAATCGTCACCGAAACAGTAAACTGCCCAGTATTAAATAAAGACTTCTTCATTGATAGTTATCAAGTCCATTTAGCACGATACTATGGTGCTGATGCAATATTGTTAATGTTGAGTGTTTTATCGGACAAAGAATACCTTGAACTTGCAAACGTTGCTAAGCAGTATAACTTAAGTATTTTAACAGAAATATCAACAGAAGAAGAGCGTGACCGAGCTATCGCCCTCGATGCTAAAATGATTGGTATTAACAACCGTAATTTACGTGATTTAAGTACGGATATAGCCCGTACTTTTGATTTTGCTCCCACTTTACCTGACGATCGCATTATCATCTCAGAATCGGGTATTTATACCAATGCTCAAGTACGAGAACTAGCCCCCGCTGTTGATGGTTTTTTAGTTGGTAGCTCATTAATGGCTCCAGATAATAACCCGTTCCAAGATATTGATCTTGCCTGTAGAAAACTGATATTTGGCAATCACAAGGTCTGCGGGTTAACTTCTGTAGAAGATGCTAGTGCTGCAGCAACTGCAGGTGCTCGTTTTGGCGGTTTGATTTTTGCTGAAAAATCACCTCGCTGCATTACCTTTGAACAAGCGCAACAAATAGTCCGTGATACAAAACCTCAATTAGAATATATCGGTGTCTTTGTTAACCACAAATACGAGGAAATCGTTAAGTTAGCTAAGCAACTTAACCTTAGCGCCGTGCAACTGCACGGAAATGAAGATAATGCTTATATTGAAGCATTAAGCGATCAGTTAAAGGCAAATGGTTGTGCAAATTGTCAGATATGGCAAGCAAAGCCTGTTACCTCTCAATTGCCAGTATTAGCTGATACAACTAAGCTAGTTAGTCAGCACGTACTCGACAGTAAAAGCCCTGGCAGTGGCACAGCATTTGATTGGCAAGTATTAAGCAATAGCCAGCAAAATTTAAAGCAGTGTTTATTAGCCGGCGGGTTAAATAGTGACAATATTACTGCTGCACTAGCACAGCTAAGTGACCTAGACCTATTCGGTTTAGATCTCAACTCAGGCGTCGAAGTAAGTCCTGGTATAAAATCGGGCAATAAATTACAGCAAGTATTTGCACAAATAAGACACTTCTAACAAGAGACTTCTCATAAAAAAACTGAGAAAGCAGGAAAGACAAATGACACAAAAAATTAAAGAGACCCTACCCGCCTACTTTGGTCAATTTGGCGGAATGTTTGTTGGTGAATTATTAGTACCAGCATTAGAACAATTAGAACAAGCCTTCATTGAATCACAAAATGATGAAGCGTTTTTAACCGAGTTCAACAACTTATTAACCAAATATGCCGGCCGACCAACACCATTAACATGCTGTCGAAATATTGTTAAAAACCCATTAGCAAAAATTTATTTAAAACGTGAAGATTTATTACACGGTGGTGCTCATAAAACCAATCAAGTACTTGGACAGGCACTATTAGCTAAGCGCATGGGTAAAACAGAAATCATTGCAGAAACAGGTGCAGGCCAACATGGCGTTGCAACTGCAATTGCTTGTTCATTGTTAGGATTAAAATGTAAAGTATATATGGGCGCGGTTGATTGTCAGCGCCAGCAACCTAATGTTTTTCGCATGAAATTAATGGGCGCAGAAGTAATTCCTGTTACCGCTGGTTCTGGCACCTTAAAAGATGCAGTAAATGAAGCTTTACGTGACTGGTCAGCAAATTATGAAAATGCTCACTATTTATTAGGTACTGCTGCAGGCCCGCACCCTTTCCCAACAATTGTTCGTGAATTTCAAAAAATGATTGGCGAAGAAGCCAAAATACAATTTTTGGAAGAAGAAGGACGCATGCCTGATTATGTTATCGCAGCAGTTGGTGGCGGTTCAAATGCCATTGGCATGTTCCAAGACTTTATTAAAGAAGAAGGAGTAAAGTTAATTGGTGTAGAGGCAGGTGGCAAAGGCATTGATACCAACCAACATGGCGCAACTTTAGTTGCTGGTTCAAAAGGTATGTTACATGGAAACTATACTTATATAATGCAAGATAAATATGGTCAAATTGAAGAGTCATATTCAGTTTCAGCCGGACTTGATTACCCTGCAGTAGGTCCACAGCATGCATTCTTAAAAGAAACTGGCCGCGCGCAATACCTTGCCATTAATGATGATGAAGCATTAAATGCCTTTCAAGCATTAGCTAAAAGCGAAGGCATTATTCCTGCTCTTGAATCTTCTCATGCACTGGCGCAAGCATTAAAAATGGCGGAAGAAGTAACGACCGAAACAATATATTTAGTTAACTTATCTGGTCGTGGTGATAAAGATTTAGCCCATGTACATGCGATCCTATCACCTGATGAAGCCGCAGAAACAACACAAGTAAAACACCGAGGAGAAGCGTAATGACTAACGTTAATTCTAGTATAAACAAGCAAACTAGCGGTCGATACCAAAATGCTTTTGCTGAGTTGAAAGAAAAAAATCAAGGGGCCTTTATCCCTTTTGTTACTATCGGCGACCCTAATGCACAGCAATCATTAAAAGTAATCAAATCCTTAATTGATGCAGGTGCTGATGCTCTAGAATTAGGCATTCCCTTTTCTGATCCAAGTGCTGATGGCATTACCATTCAAATGGCAGCGTTACGCGCATTAAAGTCAGGGATCAATACTGATATTTGTATTGATATATTAAAACAAGTACGTGAATACGCGCCACAAATTCCGATTGGTTTGTTACTTTATGGCAACTTAGTATTTGCCCGTGGTATTGATAATTTCTATCGCGATATGAGTGCTGCAGGTGTTGACTCTGTGTTAATTGCTGATTTACCGTTACGTGAAAGTTTGCCTTTTAGAGAAGCAGCTCTTAAGCATGGCGTAAACCCTATCTTTATTGCTCCTCCGAATGCCAGTGATGAAACCTTACGTGAAGTTGCTTCACATTCACGCGGTTATACTTATGTATTAAGCCGTGCTGGCGTAACAGGTGTCGATGCTGTCTCTACAGAGCAACAACCAAGTACTTCACTATCGGCCAATAAGTTAATTGATAATTTGAATGAGTACCGAGCTGCACCTCCAGTATTAGGTTTTGGTATTTCAACACCACAACAGGTAAAAGAAGCACTAGCAGCTGGCGCTTCTGGAGCTATTAGTGGCTCAGCAGTGGTTAAAATTATTGAAGATAATCTAGCAGATAATGAGGCAATGGTGAGAGAGTTAACTAACTTTGTCAGCGAAATGAAAGCAGCCACCTGCTAACTTATTAGCTAATTAACTAGTGTTACAAAGACAAAAAAGCGCTGAGGTTCAGCGCTTTTTTATGCTTTAGGATATAGAGGTTCGCTATTAGACTCTTATGAGGCGTATGCTCAACACTAAAATCACCAGAGTTAATAACACAAAAAATATCGCTAAAAGAAAATAAAAAAATCGTTTCATTTTCAACTTACAACGTAAAAACAAAGTACTTTCTACGTCGCCTTTTTTTGGAATGTCAATGAAAAGCGATACGATAATATTCAGAAATAACAACCAAATTGTTGCTAACAACCCTAACCTGCCATTAGCACCAGAGATATCAAAATGAAGAAACTCTGCTTGGTTAGGAAAAATAAACGGTATTGCAAGGATAAGCAGGATACTAACCACTAAAAGATAACTAAACTTTTGATAGGGCTTCATTTTCCCCGCTACACCTTCAAATAAAGTTAATATATTCAAATGTTTGTTCTCCTCATAATAGCAATGCATAACTTGAAGGTTCTTATAGCAAAGTCATGAAACTTGAATCAAGCGATGGCAATAGTCGATGAACTCACCAAGTTCACCATGTAAGTGGCACCCGCGTATTAAGTATCTATTTTATTGATATTTATTCACTATACACTTTGAATATCTCTTCGCCGATATCTGCAATCGCTTTGTTTCTCTCGGTAAAAGAAGCACTCGTCTGGGTTAAATAAATACTAATAATAATAGGCGTACGATCGTCAGACCAAACTACAGCGGTAATTGCTCTAGAGCCAAAGCCTCCAGCCCCCGAACGGTCAGCAATTTTCCAACCTTCTGGTAATACTGCTCTTAATAAACTTGCCGTAACCTTATTATCTATCATCCACTGCTTTAATTGCACTTTAGCTGTTTGTGATAAAACACTGCCGAACAATATTGTATTCAAACTTTTCACCATAGCATTAGGCGTTGTGGTATCCCTTTCGTCGCCTTTGAGCGCTTCATTTAGTTCTGGTTCAACCCTGTCTAACCGAGTTATATCATCACCAATACTACGCATAAAGGCTGTAACCCCCTTAGGACCATTAATTGCCTCAAGTACTATATTAGCTGCGGTGTTGTCACTCATAAGCATTGTTGCTGAGCACGCTTGTTCTAGAGTGAAGTTTTCTCCTACGAGTTTCTTGGTAATAGGTGACCAAGTGATAAGTGAGTTTTTATTAATAACTACAGAGGTATCAAAAGTCTGCGTTCCATTATCGATATCAGCAAGTAGCTTGGCACATGCAAGTGTTTTAAAGGTACTTGTTAACGGGAAACGGGTATCACCTTTATGGCTCCATAATTTTTTGTTTTTAACCTCATAAACAGAGACACCAACTTGGGCACCCAGTTTCTGTTCTATTTCTACAATCTTTTGGCTTATAGAGTTAGCTTTGGCGCTAAATACCAAGCAGATATTCACTAACACAATAAAAACGATCAAATTCCATTTAGAAGGAACAGTTTGACATATACAGTTAAATCTCATCACTTAAATACTCTTATTTTATTCATATACATTAGCTGATTAAGGTTAAAAGCAAACGAATGATAAATTCATGCCAACCATATCACGCTAGGGTTTACAGATAATAAACAATTATTATGTTCTAGAATGCAAAGATTTTCTTAAAGTATTAGCTAATTTTTTGGTGACTTAATCCAGTTTTTTACTGGAACAACCCACTCTGGAATTGGATTATAAAAAGCACCATGGCCCTTGCCTGTTGATATAGCTATTTCTTCAAAGCTTTGAACCTTATCACTTCTGTTGATTAAATGCTGACAAGAGCCAACTCCGTCGGAGGTTTCATAAATAGAATGAACATTACCATAAACTTTAACATCTTGATTTGTTGTTACAAAACTACCACAGCCTGCAAGAATAATACTATTGATTTTCTTTGAACGAACCTCGTTTGAGGTCAATACAGTGATCGCTCCCCCCCTTGAAAAGCCAACCATATAAATATTTTGATACTGTACGCCACTTTCAACAAGTATTTTAATATCACTAGCTAACTTTTTAGCAAAAGCTCGCGGGTCAGTTCCTTTAGCTCTGTGATATGCAATAAGATTATACTGCTCATCAGCTAATGATTTTTTAATCTGCGGAAAATCATATTTCCCCCAACGAGTACTGACTGGGGTTGGGTTAGTTCCTTCAACGATAAAACCATGAGAATAAAAAACGTATTTTTCGTTCTCATGAATTTTTGTTGGCAACTGCTCGAAGACATCTCCTGCATAGCTATTTGAGATAAAGACAAAAGCATAAAATAAGCTAATGATGAGTCTATTTTTATAAATTTTAAACATAATAATCCTTCCCCTTCTTTTGAAGGGGTAATTTAATAAGTTAACAGAGGGGTATTCAGTTACGGTTTGCAATAAATTTAGTGATGATTAGCGAGGAGTTTCCCTCAGCCATTTTTTCAAGGGCTGTAGCCATTCTGACATAGGCTGATAAAAAGCGCCGTGCTCTTTGCCTGTACTGATCGAAACTTCCCTAATTGATTGAACTCGGTTATTTCGCTCTGTTAAGAATTGACATGAACCAGCAAAATCTGACTCTTCATAAATTGAAGATACATTGCCAAATGGCTGATACTCCCGATGTTCTTCAAGGAAAGCACCACAAACGGCAAGCAATATGGTATTAATTTTATCTATTCTCAGCTTTGCAGAGGCCAGTAATGTAATCTCACCTCCACGCGAAAACCCTAATAAGGTAATATTCTCTGGCTTTACTCCCGCAGATATTAGTTTTTTGACATCCAAAGCTAGTTTCTGAGCAAATTGGTCTGCATCAGTTTTTTCAGGACGGTGATAAGCAATGAGATTGTAATTAGGGTCTGACAATGCCTTTCTAACAGCGATAAAGTCATAAACTCCCCAACGTTCGTCTTTAGGCATCAAATTATCTCCTTCTACAATCAAACCATGAGAGTAAAAAACATATTTCTCATCAGGGTTTACCGTTGTCGGGAAATGGCTGTAAATTGTATTCGCCAAACTTGGTGTAGTAAAAGAAAACACCGTTGCAATAATAGATACAGCACAAAGGTTATAAAAATATTGATTCATAATGAGCCTTTAATCGTTAAGGTATTTCTATAATTAGCAGTACTAATCATTATTAAAATCCAAATAATGGTTTGGGTCAGTATGTTTACCTTGTTTTAACATCTCAAAATGTAAGTGAGGACCCGTTGTTCTGCCCGTGCTCCCTACGCTGCCAATTTTTTGCCCTGCAGAAACATACTGCCCTACTTCAACTGAAAAACTATCTAAATGTGCATACAAACTTTGCACTTGCTCTTCATGCTCAATTAGCACCACTTTGCCATAATTACGATGTAAAGTGGCATCATCAGCTATCAGTATTTTTCCTGAGAAACTTGCGACAACTTCAGTCCCTTTTGAGGCAGCGAAATCAATAGCGTTGAGAGGTTTACTTCCTCTAAAGTCGTTAATGTCATTATAATTAGAAGAGACTCGAGCGACCTTCACTGGTTGTACGCCGTCAATAATGTTGTTGCTCATTACCTGCATCATAAAAAATGGCTTTGCCGCCAAAGCAAAGGAAGTTATAAATAAGGATATAGTGATTAAGACTAACCAATAATTTACCCCATACCGATTGTTTAACTGTGGTGACATTGCTTGCTTAATCCTTTCTTCAAACGCCTGCTTATTAAAATGAGGCGCTGAAAAGCAAGTCATAAAATCACTCTCAATTGTCGTTTTACTCAATTTAAGGCTTGATATTAATGCTCGTGCGTAACTCAATTTACCTTCAGGGAAATCAGCAAGCACAGCAATATCGCAATTTAGCTCCATACTCTGTATAAAGCGACTTTCAAAATAACGGATAAAAGGGTTAAACCAAAACAAACATGAGCAGAGTCGAAATAGAATAACTGCTTTTGTGTCTTGCCTTCTAATATGCATTAGCTCATGTTCAATTAATAAATTACGCTGTTGATCTTCCATGCTAAAAACACTTGTAGGCAATAACATCTTTTGCCTGCATAAACCAAAAACTAGTGGGGATATAGGCTGTTCAGTGATAAACACTTGAATTTTATACGCTGAAATCGCCAGCTGTTGTCGCCGAGTGAAGTGATTAAAGTCAACAACACGGTCAGCATTATTAAGTAATCTATAGACTTTTAAAAAACCCAAAAAGAAACGCAATACAGACAAACAAGACCCGCCAACGATCATTAATAATACTAACCATAAAAATACCTGCATTTCAGGTTTGTCATCTATTTGATTAACTATTGAGCTCGAGTGTATCAATACATTCTGCGGGGCTTCACCAAAGGTACTTTTCAGCTCTTCTGCAATGATGGCATTTACCCGATAAAAAGAGAAAGGTAATAACGGTATTAAAGCAACGACTAACCACCCTTGCCAAAATCGAGACCATTTAACTAATTGAGGTGAAGTTTTAGCAAGTAGGTAAGATAATCCATATAAAAAGCAGCTCCAGACAATAAACAGTAACAATAAAAGCAAAAGTGCATTTGGAGTAAATTGAAAGCCCATGTCTTATTCTGCTTCCCGCTTTTTCTCTAAATCCTTTAGTAGTTTTTCAAGATCAGCAATTTCACTATCATCGATTAACTTACTATCAGTAAACATAGCTACGGGTAATGGACCATCTATCTCAAAGACTCGTTTGGCAAAATCTTGGGCAAAAGCGGCTAGTGTTTTAACTTTATCTATTTGGGCAAAATAAATTTTTTTATTGCCCTTAAGTTCCATAGCAATAAAGCCTTTATCGCCCATTCTTTCAAGAGTTTTACGAGTAGAAGAATAACTCCAGCCTAATAGCTGTTCAATTTCATCATGAAGCTCGCGAGCTGTGCGTGGTTGGCTATGCCATAGCAGTTTTAAAATTTCCAATTCTGGTGCAGTCGGTTGCATTATTAATATTACTTATTGAATGACGAACACCATAGTGCGACATCTGTCGCAGGCAGTCAATAGGTAATGTGACATTTGTCGCAGAAAGATGAAAAATAAGTATCATGCTTACCAGATTTTTAAATCAGCGAACTTTCTATAATGAGATATAAAAAAGGTTATATGGCTTCGTTGAACTAAAAGTTACTATTTAATTATTGCTGATTTAGTAACTTAACCAAACCTCTTATTTAAAAGCTTTTGATATTATATCAACAGAGCAACATTGGCTGTTACGGTTGAATATTCTGCTCGACCCTAAATTTTGGTCATAAAAAATGCGACTCAAAGAGTCGCACTTTCTTTACTAGCTTATATAACAAGCCGCTTCCTGCAACTTATTGAGTGTTCTCATTTCTTCCTTGAATAACTATCCTTAGTATATCCGTTAACCAATCCATGAAAATCCATTTAGTATATAGTTCCATTACTATCAATCCTTGAGAATGTCTTCCAGACAAATTCCTTTCTCAATAGTGCTATCCCTATATTACTCCATGTTCTTCCTTGAATATTCCTTTAATCATCCATAACTTCTGTCTTCCTGACCTTGGTAATCCTAACCAAGCCACATCCTTGTTCATGTCATCCATAGCGGCATCCTACCACTGACTTCATCCTTAAAGCCTCCTTGTTAAACCCTTTCCCAAACTTAGCTCAATAACAAACGTTCATCTGAGAGTAAAGCATCCTACTTTGGGTTTTCCATTTATATATATCGCTCCATAACATCCTTATTCATCGCCATCCTCGGCAATTTTACTCCTGCTTTATCCTTTGCTATCCTTGTCCTTTCCATGAAAAAAGTGTTCCTACACCTTTCCTTAACATTATCCTTAATAACTAAAAAGCCCCCTGCTCCTTGTCTTCCTGACATGATTAATATTACCTCTTAAAATAAAATATTGAAGGGTATTAACATTAAAAACTCATATGTAAATTCAATGTAACAAACAACACCGGATAAATACCTTTAAATATTAGCCTGTTAGCGGATTTCGTTTCATATAAATAGCAGCAAGTGCCCAAATATCTCACAAGCTTGTAAGACATGTCGCACAAAAAAAATAGCACTTTGTCGGTGCTATTTTTTTTGAAAATTAAATGAAAATTAATTTATAGCTAGAATTAGCTAATTTATGAGGTTTTTTACTGTTTTATAATTCATTACCGTTAACTTATTTAGGAGCAGAAGTGTCAGTATCACGATAATGCACCATGACCGAACCACAAACATTGCCTACGGTAACTTCTTTTACTTTTTGATAGTCAACATGTTCGAAAAATGTTTTAAACTTCCCTGAAGTTGCATAAACAGCTACACCTTCACTGTCCACATGTTCATCTAAAACAGTATTTACAGCTGCCATCAAATAATGACCAAAGCCATGCTGTTGGTGCAAAGGATGTACAGCAATGAAAGACAGAAAATGGAACTTATTTAATGGTACTGCTGCTAATACCGTTTGCTCTTTTTGCATCATTTGTTTGGTACTGAAATAACCCGCATTAAGTAACATTTTTAAACGCCAGTGCCAGAAACGCTCACTCGTTAACGCATCGTCAGGGCTATTAAGACAAGCAACACCCACCATGGTCTCACCAAGATATAAGCCAACCATCGGCTGTTTTGCTTGCCAAAATGCGTTAAGTTCTTCTCTAATGGCACCACGTAAACGTTGCTCATAATCATCTTTTTCACTATTAAATATATCTAAAAATACAGGATCGTCATGATAGGCTTGATACAATAACGATGCAGCCAACTTTAGTTCATGAGCGCTTAAGTAAGTGGCCCTGATATCTGAGTTATTAGTCTCATGATCGTTGACATCATTCTTATTATCATTTGCTACATAGGCTGTATCAGTCATTATATTTTCCTACTCTATTGGTGGATTATTACGATTAAACAGTGTTCTTTTTAATAGCTAACCATAACAGCTTCATTTAAAAGAGGTCAAATATTAATCTACAAAATCAAAATCCAGTAACAAAAAAGCCCTATTTAACCTTAAGTTAATCAGGGCTTTAATAATGTTATTTTACCTGAGCAAATTCACTTTCATAAACTAGCCTTTTTTAAATTCGCCTCCATTACCCGTTTCCACAAGTTTGCCTTCTGTAAATTTAAGATAGGTACATTCATCTTTCGTTGTTAAACCGTCTTTGTGAACTCGCTGGGTACGATAATATAATACTCGTACTGTGGCATCATTGTCGCTGTAAGTTTCTGAAAAGTCTGCTACGCCAAGCTTCTCTTGCATATCAACAAAACTAGTACCTAGCTGTACTTTTGCTATTTGTTTACGATTTTTATACGTTCTATCTTCACTGTCACCGACAAAGCCATGGTCAATGCCATCATCATTTATTTTTACCACACAGCCTGACAGAGTTAAGGCGATTGGTGCAACGACAAGCAGAGCAAGTATTGATTTTTTCATGTTTTTAATTTTCCTATTTATTATAAATAACAATACACTAGCTTTAATATTAATAAAGTTTGAGTAGTGCTTACATTAATCTAGGTTTATTACCCTAATATCAAACTATCATAAGCAAAAAACCGACCAAAAAATTAAGTCATTGATTTTACTGTTATTTAACTTTTTTTACTCATAAAGCAAAGACAATGTTAGTTATTTTGGCTAAAATATAGGTAAATTTATTAACGACATTTTTGATAATAAGCAATATGACAATTACTGATGAAATATTAATCGCTGCCAATAAACTTGCCAATGCAGGAAAGAAGCCCACTGTCGCTTTAATTAAAGCCAAATTGAGTAAAGCCGCACCGTTACCATTACTCATTAGCACCTTGAAAGGTTGGCAACATCAACCCGATTTTGTCACCGCAATAAATGAAAAAGACGACATTAGCTCACAATCTACCGATGAGACAAAGGACAGTTTGCGTGAAAATGAGGTTGTAAAAGCGCTTATTCAAGAAACCCTTGCAGAAGAACTTAAGCAGATGAAAGATGAGCTTAGTGATATAAAACAATTAATTGCAGAAATGAGCAAACAACTTAAATTGGCAAATAACAAATAACTTCTATTACAGCAATATAGATAATTTTCTCAACGTTCTATTTATTCTTGTTTAATCGTCGGTGACAATTGCATAACAAATTCAGCTAATGAACTACTGAGTTTTTTATGTGGCTTGCAACCTACTTGTTCAACCCACACTTCACCCGTGGCATTATCAAGAGAAATGATCATATCCTCCTCATCTGTCACAGCAAAAAATATAGTTTCCGCTTGCTTTAACCGTTGCTTCATTAAAACATGGCCAATAATATTTTCTTGTAAACGTTGAAAGTCTTCTAAATTCCAAGCAAATAACAATGATAGCTGACCCTCTTGGCACTCTACTTCAAGGTCCGTACTAAACATATAGGTAAAATAACTTTTAATATCTTGATGCAAAGTTAAACCGAGTGCTGACTCAAGGTGAACGAAAGTTAATTGCTCGATATCAATGTTAGTTTCATGCTTACTTTTTACTAAATCTTTAATAACAACAGGCTGCCAATAACTTAGCCCCTGTTCAGACTTGTCTTCCTCACAAGGGGATAACCACTGCTCATCAAATGCAACCGTCGGTAGATGTCCATAAGTATCCTGATGTTTTTGAACATAAGCTTTGACAAGAGATTGCAATGCTTGTGGTAAAGTACTATTTGTAGATGTCATATAGGGTAAGATCCTTTAAAATGGAGAAGTCATACCAAGGTGTTAATCCAATTGGTATGAGGTAGCTAACTCAGTTCAGTTATCGACTAAATAAATAATTTCACTTAAGAATATAATTTAAATACAAAATTTATGGCTAATTATCAAAACAAAGCAGAATTAAGCAAGCTAACTTTAGGAAAGACGACTGAATATGTTAGCGAATATAACCCAAATTTACTTCAAGCTGTACCCCGAAGTTTGAATAGAGATGACTTAGCGTTAAATCAAAGTGCATTACCTTTTACAGGTGAAGATGTTTGGTATGGTTATGAGCTCTCTTGGTTGAATGCAAAAGGTAAACCTGTTGTTGCCGTCGCTGAATTTCGCTTTGCTTGTACTAGCCCTAATTTGGTTGAGTCTAAGTCATTTAAACTTTATCTAAATAGTTTTAACCAGACACGATTTTCTAGTGGTGAAGAAGTAAAAAGCTTACTCGAAAAAGATCTATCAAAAACAGCTCAGAGTCCAGCAATTGTACAATTATTTGAAGTGGATGACTGTCCGGCCTTAGCCATTGCTAATAATGATGAGCAACTAATTTGCATTGACCAACAAGATGTTAGCATTGAGAGTTACCAGTATGACGCTAATTTATTATGCTCAGCTGAAAACTCAGAAGTACAAGTTGAAGAACAATTAGTGAGTCACTTATTAAAGTCTAACTGTTTAATCACTAATCAGCCCGACTGGGCTAGTCTATACATTCATTATAAAGGTCAAAAGATTGACCAAGAAAGCTTGCTAAAATACATAATCTCTTTTCGTGAGCACAATGAATTTCACGAACAATGTGTAGAGCGAATTTTCATGGATTTGATGCAGCACTGTCAATTAGAGCAGCTTTGCGTATTTGCAAGGTATACAAGGCGTGGTGGTTTAGACATCAACCCCTTTAGAAGTACCCATGTAAACAAAGCCCCACTGGCAAGGACATTACGCCAGTAGGCTTATACAGCTAAATTATGTTATGCACTTTCGGGGAATTCTAAACCTGTCCATTCTCTGAAAAGTGCTTTCTGTTTTTTGCTCACCTTAGGTAAAGGCACAATCATTAATTTATTTTTAGCGATTGCTCCCAGTGTTAGCTTCTTGCTCATTAACTGATCACGACGGAAAAACGTTATTTCTATAGCTTGCTCTGCTTTAAAGTTTTTTAAACGGGAGTCCAAATCTTTATCAATTATTCTTAAACCGTCAACAGCAACAATAATATCATCAAGCGTTAAACCAGTTTGCCACGCTGGACTATTCTTCTCTACAGCCGTAATTGTCAAACCGTTGTTCGATTTTTTAGTCTTAATGCCAGTCCATGCTTTAGTCACTAATTTATCTTTACTTTTATCTTCATTATCACTAGAGCTAGTTTTTTGATAAGACATCATTAAGCCCGCTTGAGCCAGTAAAGAGTCGAAATCTAACGGGATGGTGCCATGAACATTTTGTTGCCACCATTCATGATAATCTTTCCCTGAAAGATCTTGTAAGATAGTTAAGATATCCTGTTCAGTATAACTTTTAGGTAAGCCAAACTGTTTAGATAACTGATTATGAACATCACGATAGCTTTTGTTCAACTTACTATGAGTTAACAGCTCGAAATCAAGTAACCATGAAACAAAAAATCCTTCTGAATAGATATTCACACTATGGTTGTTGGCATAATCACCGCCCTCACTAATCCAGGAATCAAAGCCAGCTTGAGCGACAGATTGACTCTTCCTTCCTGGTTTATGTTCAATGGCTGTAATTCGTTTCGCTAAATTTGCTAAAAACTCTTTCGATGTGATTAAATCACCACGCATTAGTAACTGATACTGCAGGTAACTCGTCGACCCTTCAGCTAACCATAACAAACTGTCATAATTCTCCTGCTGGTAATCGTATGGAACTAGACCTTTAGGTCGGTATTGCTTTACATTCCAGGTATGAACAAATTCATGCGCTGCAGTCGCTAGAAAACCCAAGTAGTCTTTTCGATCAGAAAACTTATAACGAGAACGTTGAATAATTGTCGAGTTAACGTGCTCTGTCGCTCCCCTAGCCCCACTAGTTGCATGAACCATAAAGACATAACGCTTAAAAGGATAATCTTGCCAAATATGCTTGCTTTGCTGTACCAATACTTTCAAGTCTTCAGCTATTTTACTCAGCTCATAATTTCCTTTACCCCAGATAACTAGCTCATAATCACGACCATCAACGGTAAAATTCTGAAATTGATGAACGCCTGATTCAATGGGCGAATCAGCTAAAACATCATAGTCTTTAGCGATAAATTGGTGGGCAACTGCTTTACCAGAAATGATGACAGGATTTAAACCAGAAACACTGCGCCAAGTCTCTGGAACATTTAGAGAAACAATATGCTGTTGTCTTCTACTTTGTTCGCTATACATAATGACAGTCGAATTATCAATAAATGCATGACTGTCATCAATATGGCGAGTCCTCAGTGCTAACTGGTTAGCATATACTTGGTAGCTTAGCTGAATTTTTTTCCCTTTCGTTCCGCTGACCTGCCATGTGTCTTTTGATGTTTTTTGCCAAATGAGTTTATTGCCTTTTTCATCCTGTGCTGAAAATTCTCGAATACCATTAGCGAGATTAAGGATTTCATAACGGCCAGTACGCCAAGTGGGCAAATGGAAATTAATTGTTTCACTTGTGGCAGCATTAAAATTGATAGTAACTTTAGCTATATGGTGTTCAGGTTGTTGTAAATTAATATTAACCAGCACTTCGGCATGTGCAGCCATTATTTGCGTCATAAGTAATGCGCTTGAAAACATTATGGTAATAAATGAGGTAATAACAAAGCGTAAACTAGCCATTAGACTATTCATAGATTCTCTTTAATAAATATGTATAAAACAATGACACCTATATTAACGAATAGGAAAATATTTAGCAGCTTGAAATTGATTTACAAAGAAATAAAGTCAACTTATAGATAATAAAATCATTTTTTTTAACTTATCGACTAACAAAGCGCATAATTGTGTTGTAAATTGTCTTATACTAGTGGAATACAAAGATAAATAACTGTTTAATTCATCTCGCTCTTAAAAGTTACTCAAGCCCAACAGTAACTTAGAATTAGAGAAGAGGTAGGTAACTACGAATAAACAAGTGTTCGGTACAAGCAAAATAAGTGACGGTAAGGATAAATAGTTTTTATGAATGACAATTCGGTAGTACAAAAACAATTAGTTGCATTAAAAAGAAAGCTAGATACCGCCATAGAAACTCGTAGTACATTAGAAGAAGACTTCGATGTTCAAACAAATTTGCTTGTTACTTTTATAAATAAACTGTCTTTAGTTTCAAAAGGGGTTAACTTAGAGTTAGACAATCGTTTAGCGCAACTACGCACTCTCTTCACTAAATCTGCGCCGCTAAGTGATATTGAAAATAAAATAGCAGTCATTAATAAATTGTTGCAGCAGCACAGTGTTACCAACGAACAAAATATTACTCGCATGCACGAGCAGTTAATTTATGCCGGTGAAAGCCTGCAGAAAATAAACGGTTTACCTGATGATTTACGTCGAAACCTTAGAGCATTATTAAAAGAAACGAAAAGCAGTAAAGATGCCCTGATTCAATATATCCCTTTGTTAAGTCAATTATTAGAATTCTATGACCATGCGTTGCGTGCTAAAACAAACGTACCAAGTCAGGGGTTATTGCAAACTCAGCCAGTAGCTACACGAGATATTACAGCTGAACAAACTCAAGAGAACGATAGTTCAATCGCTAAAGAACCTACTGAAGTAGATGCCGCGTTGATAGAGAAAATATCAAACACATTAAGCGCATTAAACTTATCAAAATCACATACTAATGAGTTATTGGCTATTAAGAAAAAACTGCTAAATGACCAGTCAAGCAAACAAGTATTACAGCACTTTTTAGAGATTTTTGATGTTATCGTTGCTGATTTTAAAGACGAGCAACATAGCGCTAAAAACTTTTTAACCACCTTAAGCGAAACTTTAACCACAGTACAACATGCGGTTAAAGAAACATTAGTAACTCAAAAAAACTCACAAATTGCCAATGACAAAGTCAATCAAAAGTTACAAAACCAATTGATTGATATGACAGGAACAGTAAAAAAAGCACTATCCCTTGAACAAGTAAAAACGGATATTAATGCAAAATTACAACAAATTGCTGGCACTTTAGAACAAAAATCAACAATTGAACTGCAAACTCAACAACAGTTAGCAAGTAAACTTAATGATATGGCTCAGAAGGTCAATGAACTAGAAGAGCAAAGCAAAGTATTTGAAGAGAAGCTTGCAGAACAACAACGAAAGAGCATGCAAGATGCGCTAACTAAGCTAGCTAACAGAGCTGCATTTGACGACTACTTCGCTAAAGCCATGGTACGTTTTCACCACAAACCATTTGAGTTAGCGCTTATCGTTATCGATATTGATGACTTTAAAAAGATTAATGATACTTACGGTCATACGGCAGGAGATAAAACTCTTCAAGTAATTGCAAAAACTATTGTGAAACATGTCGGTGATGATGTCTTTGTTGGCCGTTATGGCGGAGAAGAGTTTGTACTTATATACTCTCAAACCAAAGAAAATAAGTTAATTAAAGACCTTAATGCCTTAAACAAATATATAGCACGATTACCTTTTAAGTTTAAAAACACTAAAGTGAGTATTACTTTATCTATTGGTGCCACTCATATCAAAGCTGATGATAACATTCACATTGCTTTTGAAAGATCTGATAAAGCAATGTACCAAGCAAAAGCTCAAGGAAAAAATCAAGTCATTTACTTAAAGTAAATATTTAGAGTCATTTTCAAAGAATAAAACTCAAGAAAGTCATAAAAGGAGTTCACTATGCATACTCAACTTAATCCCGTGGGTAATATGAATCTGCTTTCACAAACAGAAGTTGATCAATTACAACAGTCTGTTAGCAGTGAGCTTCATCAACTTTACCGAAACTGTTCTCTGGCTGTACTTAATGCGGGCTCAAACACTGACGATGCCGAAGAGATTTATCAGAAGTATCAAAATTTTCAAATTCAAGTATTAAGGCGTGAGCGTGGCGTTAAAATCGATCTCAAGAACCCTCCGACACATGCATTTGTTGATGATAAAATCATTCGAGGTATAAGAGAGCATTTATCTGCAGTCTTGCGTGATATTTTATTTATTCATAATCGCTATAAAATTATGCCCGGCACCACCGAGGAAATTACCGACGCTACCTTTGACATTTTGCGTAATGCCAACGCTATTTTACCCGAGTCAGAGCCTAGTCTAATCACCTGTTGGGGTGGTCATTCAATTAAACATAATGAGTATAAGTACACTAAAGATGTTGGTTATCAATTAGGATTACGCAGTTTTAATATCTGTACAGGCTGTGGCCCTGGAGCTATGAAAGGTCCAATGAAGGGGGCAACTATAGGTCATGCAAAACAACGTAATAAAGATGGTCGTTATATTGGTCTAACCGAACCAAGTATTATCGCCGCAGAGCCCCCTAACCCGATAGTAAACGAACTATTAATTATGCCAGACATAGAAAAACGATTAGAAGCCTTTGTAAGAATGTCTCATGGTATCGTTATTTTTCCTGGGGGAGCAGGTACTGCAGAAGAGTTATTGTATATTTTAGGGATTATGTTGAATGAAAAAAATAAAGACCAGCAACTGCCTATTATTCTAACAGGCCCTGCAAGTGCCAGTAATTATTTTAATGAAATAGACGCATTTATCAGTGCCACTCTTGGTAAAGAAGCACAATCTTTATATCAAATAATTATTGATGACGCGCCTAAAGTGGCGCGGGAATTAAAATCAGGGTTAGCGAAAGTGCTTAATCACAGGAAAAATACCGGTGACTCTTTTCACTTTAATTGGTCACTAGTAATTGAGAAGGATTTTCAGCATCCTTTCGAACCTAACCATAAAAATATGGCCGCAATCAATATTGATTTTAATCTACCTACTGCGGAGCTAGCGGCCAATTTACGCCGTATATTCTCTGGCATAGTCGCGGGTAATGTTAAGTCGGGCGGTATCAAAGCAATCAGGGAGTTTGGTCCTTTTGAAATTTCAGGCAACAAAAAGATTATGAGCTTAATGGACAAGTTACTTGCCTCCTTTGTTGAGCAACAACGCATGAAGTTACCTGGCAGTGAATACATTCCTTGTTATAAAGTTATTGAGGGTTAATTGGTGTCCGCTCATTTAATCCTTATTGACGCTTTAAATTTAATTCGACGTATTTATGCTGTGCAAGAGCGACCGTTTATTCATAATAGTACAAGTGACAGCAATGATTTATCAGAGAGTACAAAAAAACAGGTCTTATTTAATACTCAAAAAGCCTGCGCTGCTGCTTTAAATAAAATAATTAATGAACATCAACCTACCCATGCTTTAGCCATTTTTGATAGCCAACAACCTTGTTGGCGCTATCAACTTTATAGCGGTTATAAGCAAGGTAGGAAGAAAATGCCTGAATACTTAGCGAATAAACTCACTGATATACAAGATGCTTTTATGGAACAAGGAGTTGACTCTTTAATTTCAGATGAAGATGAAGCAGATGACCTTATCGCAACCCTGTCGGTGAAAATGGCCTTGCATGGACAAAAGGTAACCATCATCTCAACCGATAAAGGTTTTCTCTCTCTATTAAGCCCAAACATTGTGCTTTACGATCACTTTAATCGTCGCTACTTAGATGAAAACCATATAAAAACTAAGTTTGATGTCAAATCTTCACAGTTAATTGATCTATGGACATTAACAGGTGATAACACCAACAAAATACCTGGAGTACCTGGTATAGGCCAAGTCACGGCTGCACGCTTACTTAACCAGTATGGTTCTTTAAAAAACTTACTCAACGCTGAAGATTTGAAAGAAAATATCAAAGAGAAGTTAAAGGACAATCATGAAGGCATGGACCTAGCAAGACAACTTTTAACACTAAAACAAGACATACCACTTGGCTTTAACCTAAAAGCAATACGTTTGACTAGCCCATCGTTGCAACATAATGATAACATTGTGCCTATAAACGAAGAAATGCCCGCCGCACTTGCAACTAACAACCAAACTTCTTCGAAATGATTTTGTACTGATAGGTTTAGATAAAATGAACAAAAAAATAATTTCGCGTATTTTACTCGCTTTAGCGGCCTACGCTGTTTTTGTCGCCCTAGTCGTTACGTTTTATGATGACAGTCCCGATAAAATGAAATGGGATGATAGAGAAGCCTATAACCGACAATTTATTGCAAAGATAAAACTAGACCAATTCACCTTCGAGCAGGCACTAGAACAACTTGGCAGCCCTGATATAACAGAAGCAATAAAGGTTTCAGCAGATAACTTTCAGGTGATGTTTTATCGTACCCAGCATGTAAAGTCTGACGGCATAACCACGCAGAATGAATGTACCTTCTTACTTTTTGTCAACGGCATTCTGAAAGAAATTGGTCTTGGAGACAATTATCCTGAAAACTGGGCTATTATAAAAAATCACCAAGAAGGCACTACTCAGCTTCCTCTATAGACTAAAGTCAGGTTGAAAACGCATAAATTTACCTCTAATATCTTTGTTAAGCTACAGTGGAATATATTGTAGCTAAATGAAGAGCCCTATAAAAACTTTCAAGCTCGCTTACAGCCCTCTTACGTGCTATAAAACGCAGCATTAGCACTAAGCAGACCACTAAGAGGTTTCTGCTTATTATCTAAGTATGCTAACAAATTTTAGCTAGATTTATTTTTAGGCTTAATGCCAAAAAAACAAACCTAGTAGAACAATATTCTAACAAGGTGAATTCAATGACTAAACAAACGATTACAGTTATCCCTGGCGATGGCATTGGCCCAAGCATTATCGACGCAACCATTAAAGTATTAGACAAAGCAGGCTGTAATTTTGACTATGAATTTGCTGACGCAGGTTTAACCGCTTTAGAGAAGCACGGCGAATTAGTACCAGAAGAAACGATTAATTTAATTGAAAAAAACAAAGTAACGCTAAAAGGACCTTTAACAACTCCTGTTGGCGAAGGTTTTACTTCAATAAATGTTACTTTGCGTAAGCAGTTTAAATTATATGCAAATTTACGTCCTGTATTATCATTTAAAGGGACAAAAGCTCGTTACGAAAATATCGATATCCTTACTGTACGTGAGAATACTCAAGGTATGTATTCAGGTGTTGGCCAAGTTACTTCTGATGATGGCAGCGAAGCTGAAGCAAAAAGTATCGTTACGCGTGAAGGTGCTGAGAAAATTTTAACTTTCGCTTATGAAACTGCCCGTAAAGAGGGTCGTAAAAAAGTAACCGCCGTTCATAAAGCAAACATTCTTAAGTCAACTTCTGGTTTATTTTTAAAAGTAGCAAGAGAAGTTGCTGCTCGTTACCCTGAAATTGAGTCTACTGAAATGATTGTTGATAACTGCTGTATGCAGCTTGTTATGAATCCTGAGCAGTTTGACGTGATTGTAACGACAAACCTCTTTGGTGATATTTTATCAGACTTATGTGCCGGTTTAGTCGGTGGTCTTGGTATGGCTCCAGGAGCAAATATAGGTGAGAATTGTGCTATTTTTGAAGCTGTTCACGGGAGCGCACCTGACATTGCTGGGAAAAATCTTGCTAATCCTACTTCAGTAATTCTAGCCGCTATCCAAATGTTAGAGTATTTAGATATGGGTGACAAAGCTGAAAAAATCAGAGCTGCAATTACCGATGTTATTGCTTCTGGTGATAGAACGACAGGTGATTTAGGTGGTAGCCACGGCACAACCGACTTCACTCAAGCCGTGCTTGAACGTCTATAAAATAAAAAAACAGTACACTTATAACATTAATACTACCAATGCTAGAATATGAGGCATTGGTGGTATTTTTTATTCAGCATAACTTTCATTTCTAACTCTTCACTTCCTCTATTATTTAAAACATATTATCTAGAACAAGACCTATAACAACAGACTATTCACTCTAGACAATTGTTACATTTTTATTACAAGGTGCGCACAGAACAAACAGCACTATTTCATATTTTCTACTATACTCTACCTTGATTAATACAAACAATTATCATTTACTACATTTGTACTATTTTGTTATTCAATGGAAAATGGACTATAAGGACATATCATGAAAATCAAACATAAGCTCTTAGTGCAAGCAGTATTACTTGCACTGATCCCTGCAATTATCATTGCTATCATAATAACTTGGCAAGCAAATACAGCTTATTTTTCTGCTCTTGAAGCAAAAACTAAAGAGCAACTCATCTCCCTAAGAGAACTTAAAAAGTCACAATTAGAAGACTACCTAAAGCAAGTGACTGGGCAAGTCATTGTGCAAGCGAATAACCCTGCAGTACAACAAGCGGCTAAAAGCTTTACTGAAGCATTTATGCAAGAGCCAATCCCCACTGCACAATTAGACTCACCTGAAACTAGCTTGCAATCTTATTACCAGAACGAGTTTACAAAAACATTCAATGATAAAAACCAAGAAAAAGCTGATGTTAAGCATAAGTATCTGCAACTTAGTGAACGTGCAAAATACTATCAAGGGAAATATATTGCTGATAATAACTTTGCATTAGGAGAAAAAGACAAGCTCATTAGTGCTGGTACTTCCGCTTACGATACTATACATCAAGACTATCACCCAATGTTCAGCGCCTACCTCCAACAATTTGGCTATTATGATATATTCCTTGTAGATGCACGCTCTGGCCATATTGTTTACAGCGTTTTCAAAGAGTTAGATTATGGCACTTCATTAATTACTGGTCCTTATGCAGACTCTGGTATTGCAACAGCATTCAATAAAGCATTAACGTTAACTGACGATAAAAAAACCGCCTTGGCTGACTTTAAAGGTTATTACCCTTCATACGATCAAGCAGCTTCCTTTATTGCCTCACCAATTAAAGATAATAACAATAACACAACAGCTGTGTTGATTTTTCAAATGCCTATTGACGGTATTAACAAAATTATGACCAACAATAACCAATGGCAGCAAGTTGGCTTAGGGTTATCAGGAGAAACTTATTTAGTTGGCTCTGATAATAAATTACGTAGCGAGAGCCGCTTTTTAATTGAAGATAAAGAAAATTATTATAAAGCCCTTTCCACGGCAGCTCACCAACCGAATCTCAATAAAATTAAAAATTACCAATCGGCATTAGGTCTACAATATGTTGAAACCTTAGGTGCTCAACAAGCTTTAAGTGGCAACTCCGATGTTGCTCAGTTTGCTGACTATCGCGGAGTTGATGTGCTTTCCGCTTATACGCCGATAATGTATGGAGAACAAACTTGGGCGCTAATGGCAGAAATTGATGTTAGCGAAGCTTTTGCTGCCGCGACAACGTTAAGTAGCAACTTACTTATAAATTGCACTATTTTACTTACTGTTATTGCATTCCTCAGTATTATTACTGGCTTAGTAAGCACCAACAAATTAGTTCAACCACTCAATTCATTAGTGGCTAGTATTAGTAATATTGCTCAAGGTGATGGCGACCTCACGGCGAAACTCGATATGGCCAAGCGAGCTGATGAAATTGGTGACATAGGTAAAGCCTTTAATAGTTTTGTCAGTAAAATTCGACATATAATTATCGATATTGATCATCATGCCGTACAACTTGCTTCAGCTTCAGAGGAGTTATCCGCGGTCACCCAAGAAACCAATAATATCGTGGTATTACAAAAAGAAAAAACAGAACAAACAACCCATGTAATGACTGAGTTTAACGCTAGTATCAATGAAATTGCTGATAATTCTTTGCACACTGCCGACTTAACTAATGAGGCCAATGATGAGTCATTGAAAGTGGCTGGTTTATCAAATAATGCTCACCAAGCAATTTGTGATTTAGAACAATCCGTTGGGAGTGCTTCAGACGAGCTGCACATATTAAATAATCAAGTAGAAGATATTAGTTGTGTTTTAAGTGTCATTGACAGCATCGCTGAGCAAACAAACCTACTGGCTTTGAACGCTGCAATCGAAGCTGCTAGGGCTGGAGAGTCGGGTCGAGGTTTTTCGGTAGTCGCTGACGAAGTACGTACTTTAGCGGGGAAAACTCAAGAGTCGACTATTGACATTCAGCAAAAAATTGAACGCTTGAAAGCATCATCAAGTAAATCTGTCAACGCAATGGACAATGCATCTAATGAAGCAAATAAGGGTATAAAGCTTGTCATGGAAACCGCGAGAAGTTTAAAAACCATTTCAGCGCTAGTATCTAATGTTAGTAACAAGAATAGCGAGAATGCTACTGTTGCCAAACAGCAAAGCATCAGTGTTAATGATGTTCATCAAAACATCATTAACATTGCTGAATATACTGATAGTAGTTCAAGTGCAGCACAGCAAACCTCACAAGCATCCGAAGAACTTGCTAAGCTTGCTGTAAATATGTCAAACATAGTACAGCAATTTAAATATTAAACTTTCACAAAGTTCCTTGGGGATATAGCTGATTGAAAGCTACTAACAATATAAAGGTTGCTAGCTTTCAATTTTTCTATCTTTCTATCTTATGCGGAGCTGGTGATAATAACCTTGCATGCACCGTTATTTCTTCACGATCATAATATAAGTGTTTAGCGTATAGCTCATATTTAACATTACTTTCTTTAAAGGCATCTTTGATTGTTTGTAAATCATCGCTAACTTGTTGGTAGCGCCCTTTCATCGGAAGTTTTAAGTTAAAAATAGCTTCTTTACAATACCCATTTAATAACCATTCACTCATCAATTTGGCAACACGTTGTGGCTTCTCAATCATATCGCAAACCAGCCAATAAACGTTTTGTTTCATTGGTATGTATTTAAAGCCATCCATCATTTTATGCTTAACCTGCCCCGTCTCCATTAATGACTCAGCCATTGGTCCGTTATCAATAGCAGTAACCATCATGCCTCGACGTACTAATTGATATGTCCAACCACCAGGAGCTGAACCTAAGTCAACTGCGTTCATACCAGAAGTGAGTCTTTCTTCCCATTCATCACGGGGTATAAAATATAAAAAAGCTTCATCAAGTTTTAAAGTAGAACGACTCGGCGCTTGGCTTGGGAATTTCAAACGAGGTATGCCCATAACATGCGGTGAACTATTACGTGCTAAGGAAAACCCTAAGATGACCTCTTGCCCACTTAAAAAGAGAGCATGTAATATCGCGCCATCTTGTTCTATCGTTGATGAAGCATTAGCGCCTTTGGGCTGTTCTGTTAAGACTTTATTCTTACGCAGTGCTTGACGTAGTGGCACTGAAAGTTTCCGGCAAAACTTAGTTAATGCTTTGCCATCATTTGTGTCGGCCATCTCCATACGTAAATCGGAGTATTGCCATTCATTGCCTAGTGCTTCAGTCATAGCTTCGACACGATTATAATCAGGTAAATCAATCTTATCGGTTAAAGTTACAAACCATTGACGGGTAAAGATAAGTCGCTTTAAGGGCAGATTATTCATCAGCATTTCGCCATGTTTACTTTCATGTAAATGGAAAAATACGATGCCCTCATTTTTTTTCAATGTTAGGTAACCATACATTTCATTCCAGGCGGCTTTTTCTTGAATTTCTGCGCCACATTCTTTTTCAAAACCTGGACGACAAAACAGCACAATAGCAGTCATAGAGTATTTTTTCCTTCAAAAGCCAACAAAGCCCATGCTAGCGCAAGTGAAATTCCACCAAAAGGTGTTAACTTAGCCAGTAAGGGTATTTCAAAAAATGATTTAAGATAAATAGTGCCACTGAAGCACAAAATTCCTAAAATAAAACTAATACAAGCTGCAAACAGCAACTTCGAGGGTGGTTTATTTTTAGCTAAAACTATACAACACAGTAATGCAAGCGTATGAAATAGTTGATATTGTAATGCTGTTGCTAAACTTGATTGCGTACTTTCAGCTAATCCTTGTCCCGCATGGGCCAACCAAGCGCCGAATAGTACAGAAAAACAACCACTGATACCAACAAAAATCATTAATGCATTAATTATTTTATTCATATGTATTTAGGTGCCTTGGGGATTCGAAATAAAATCAACAATCGCTTTTATTGCGCTTTCCATATGCTGTGGGTAAGTAAAACCAGATTTCACTCGGGGTTTTAAACTATGATCACCGTCGTTCAAAAATAAATATTGGCAAAGGTCACTGACATCATAGTCGGCAGTTTCTGTTGCTGAACCTAAAGTATCTCGCTCTCCTTGTACAATGAGTATAGGCTTTAATGTTTCCTGCAAAGGCTCAAGTCGTAATTTATCTGGCTTTTTAGCAGGATGAAATGGATAACCTAAGCAAAAAACACCCTTAATTTTGTGTTGATTATTTTCACTGCCGGCAAGAGTCGCGGCTACTCGAGAACCCATGGATTTACCACCAATAAATAAGGGCAGCATCTGCTTATTTTTAGCCAATTCGACAATAGTCTTATCAACAATACTTTGATAGCAATCAAGTAGTTTAGGCATTCTATCAGGCGGATATTTTTTGCCTAATTCAATTCTTTTATCCATATAAGGAAAATTAAAACGCAGTACATTAATACCCGCACTATTCAAACCTATTGATATTTTTTCCATAAACTCATGATACATATCGGCACCTGCACCATGAGCAAAAATGACCTGAGCTATTGCGTTTTCAACGTTATTGATAACACAGCTTGCTTCGGGTTTAACAAGGCATGGCGTATCATGTTTTTTTTCATTACTCATTAGCTAATTTGTCCATCTGTAATTTGGTCTTGTTCGCTCGCTACCATGTCCAGTAACCACTGCCTGAATGCCTCAATTTTACCTAAATCTTTCTGGCTCTCTCGGCACACAATAAAATATGCATTTTTACTTATTAATACATCATTAAAAGGGCAAACTAATCGACCTGAGTCAATATCCGGTTTTGCTAGCACGCTATAAGCTAGAGCGACCCCTTGCCCATGAAGAGCTGCTTGCAATACCATAGCCGAATGACTAAATATAGGGCCATGATTTACATTGGCTCCCTTCACACCCACTTGCTTGAACCAACGTTTCCAATCTTTACGAGAAGTATCATGTAATAAGTTATGCTTGGCTAAATCTTCTATTGCCAGCAAAGCGGGTTTACCATTGGTTGCATTATTTTGCTGTAATAAGGGCGAGCATACTGGAATTAGATATTCAGTCTGTAATTTATCAGCATGAATATTAGGCCAGCGTCCTCGGCCATAATAAATTGCAACATCAACGTCTTCAGTTAATGAATTCTCAGCCTGATCAACGGCTTTAATTCTAACGTCTATTTCAGGATGTAATGCATTAAAAGCGCTTAACCTAGGCACTAACCACTGAATAGCAAAACTTGCCTGTGAGCTTACTGTTATTGCACCTTTAGCGCCACGTGCTAATAACCTTTCGGTTGCATCATGTATAGAATTAAAAATATCTTTAATATCCATATAATAAGATTGACCTTCTTCAGTCAATAACAGCGATCTATTCTTTCGCATAAACAATTTAATGCTTAAGTGCTCTTCTAATGACTTAATTTGGTGGCTAATGGCTGCTTGCGTCACAAAAAGTTCTTCGGCTGCACGAGTAAAACTTAATTGTCTTGCTGATGCTTCAAATGCTCGCAAAGCGTTTAATGGTGGGAGTCTATTAGCCAAATGGCACCTGTATTGTAAAAAGAGAATGCATGAAAAACTGCATAAAGAATCAAAAAGCTAGCATAACAATTATTCATTAGTTTTTCTAATGAATAACATTAATTTATGTCATTTTTATTTTGTAATTAGATTACGTATTATACTCCCCGTAGATGAAGGACATCATCTCAACGTTATTTGAAGTGTAGGTATGGCGCGTGATCCCCAACCCACTCGCTATACTTTCTTCAAAATAACAAGCGCGAGAAAAGTCCTAATAAATCTACTTGGAAGTACATTTTATTATTAGGTCAAAGACAGGATGAAAAACATCATGAAAAAAACTAACTTAACAAAAGCATTATACACTAGCATCATTACTAGCATTTTCATTAGCACAACTAGCGTTGCAGCAATACCAACTATGGAGTTGTTAGAAGCACAGCCAATTAAACAGGCAAGCTTAAAAAACGCTGCTCAAGAGAGCTTAATGCAATCATTTTCAACTATTGAAATTGACGCTAACTTTACTGACATAAAGGCTGAGACTAAGCTTACAAAACATAAAGTGCAAGCAGAAGATAATAAGCCAGTTACTTTAGCAAAAACAACTTTTATCGCTGATTAATATCAGTTATCAAAGCATAGTAAATCAAGATTTCATAAATGCTCGCACATTGGTGGAAATTTATTTTTCTAATAAAAAGGTGTAGCTGTTTCAAACAGCCACACCTTTTTTGTTTTTACATAACTAGGCTACATAAAAGTTTTAACACCGCTTAATACACGACCAATTACTCTGTAATTAACGGTGTAAAACCCTTCACTAAATCATCAATAGATTTCATTTGTGCTAAATAAGGCTCAAGCTTATCCAGTGGTAAAGCACAAGGACCATCACATTTCGCTTGCAAAGGGTCTGGGTGTGCTTCAATAAACAGCCCGGCAATACCTATTGCTAAACCACTACGTGCTAGTTGCGCGGCTTGTGCTCGACGTCCATCAGCACTGTCACTACGACCACCTGGTTTTTGTAAAGCATGGGTAGCGTCAAACATAACTGGCGCATAATTTTTCATTTCATCCATCGCTAACATGTCAACGACTAGGTTGTTATAGCCATAACAGCTACCACGCTCACAAAGAATAATATTTTCATTACCTGCTTCGCTAAACTTCTTAATGATATGTCTCATTTCATGAGCTGCTAAAAATTGAGGTTTTTTAACATTGATCACTGCACCTGTTTTCGCCATTGCAACCACTAAATCTGTTTGCCTGGCTAAAAAAGCCGGTAGTTGAATGATATCAACAACCTCACTTACTGGTTGTGCTTGATAAGGTTCATGTACATCAGTAATAATTGGCACATTAAAGGTGCTTTTAATTTCTTCAAAGATTTTCAAGCCTTCATCTAAGCCAGGACCTCTATAAGAATGCACAGATGAACGGTTAGCTTTATCAAATGAGGCTTTGAATACATACGGTATATCAAGCTTTTGTGTCACTTCTACATAATGCTCAGCAATTTTCATTGCTAAATCACGCGACTCTAAAACGTTCATGCCACCAAAGAGTACAAAAGGTTTGTCGTTGGCAACATTGATATCTTTTACTGAAACAGAGGTGATTGTCATAATTTTCCCTAAATAAAAAAAGCGTAAAACAAGCTAGTTTTTACGCTTTTTAATTAAAATAATGTCGCAGTTTATTTTTGCAACACAATAATAGCTAAGTGTTAACTACCTATAATACGAAGTAACTGACCACAAATCCATGCCATGTAAGTACCTAAAGCATAGCCTAGTACAGCTAACAATACGCCTACAGGGGCAAGTGATGGGTGAAATGCTGATGCGATAACAGGGGCTGAAGCTGCGCCACCTATATTAGCTTTACTACCTACTGCTAAATAAAAGATTGGAGCTTTAATCATCTTACCAACAGCGAATAACAAGACCACATGCACGGCCATCCAAATAAGACCAATAAGTACATATTTAGGAGCCTCTGCAATTTGGGTAATATCCATATGCAAACCTATAGTCGCAACTAAGACATATAAAAAACTACTGCCAATTTTTGAAGCTCCTACCGCTTCTAATTTTCTTACTTTAGTGAAAGACAAACTAAGGCCTATGCTTGTCACTAAAACGATTATCCAAAATAATTTACTATGTAAACTAAATTTTTCTAAATCGGGATAGTTTGTTTGAAAGAAAGGTACTAATAAATCTGCAGCAAAGTGGGCAAAACCTGCGCCACCAAAACCTACCGCCAAGATCAGCATAATATCTTTTAGCTCCGGGGTACGTTTGTTTTTGCGATCAAACTCTTCTACTTTAGCAATAAGATTGTCTATACCTGAAGTATCTGCACCGCTTTTTGCGTCAATTCTTTTATGATTTGCAGCAATATAAAGCAAACCAGCCATCCAAATATTGGCAACAACAATATCCACAGTCACCATGATGGTAAATATTTTACCGTCGGCTTCAAATATCTCTTTCATTGCCAGCATATTAGCGCCCCCGCCAATCCAACTTCCTGCAAGTGCCGCCATACCACGCCACACAGCATCAGGCCCCGATACACCAATCAGTTCCGGCCAGATAGCAGATACAGTTAATAAAGCAATAGGGCCACCAATAACTACACCGACTGTTCCGGTTAAAAACATGATGATAGCTTTTGAGCCAAGACCAGCGATGGCTTTAACATCGATACTTAACGTTAACAGTACTAAACAAGCTGGCAACAAGTAATATTTAGCGACTTCATCAACTTGACTGATTTTTGCACTGACAATGCCAAAGGTATTCAATAATGAAGGCAGTAAGTAACATATTAATAAGGCTGGTACATATTTATAGAAGTTTTTCCAAACAGGATGTGAGCTATTTGATGTGTAAAAAACAAAACCAAGAATGAGCGCCAACAGTCCCAGAAC
>Ga0114909_1000316_pt1 | contig 37344 bp, 30 predicted proteins | sample MalvireepMed_906_FD_87290 | JGI IMG/M metagenome (GOLD analysis project Ga0114909, IMG submission 87290) | Marine viral communities from the Global Malaspina Expedition - Malaspina viral metaG DeepMed_906 | ecosystem: Environmental > Aquatic > Marine > Oceanic | place: Mediterranean Sea...
ATCTTGAGATGAGGAAATAAAAGGGTGAGAGCCAATTTCAACTTCAACCTCTTGCACTTCGGGAAATCCGCCATTCTTACTGGATGAAGAATGCATTTTTCGTTTTGAACGGTTGTCATAAAAAACGTCGCCGTTTTTCGCTTGAGTCAAATTCATCACATCATCGTCATTTATAGGCGAATCAAGCTTTATTGCGTTGCTCCAACCATTGCTCAAACGGTCTACATACCAAATCTCCTCATCAGAAAAGTCAACGCTATAGCCGGTAAAATATATTCTTTTACCATCAGCCCTGACGAATGGTTCCATTTCTCCTGCCTTTTGTCCTTTGGTAAATTTTGCTTTTTTAATTGGTTGCCATTTTGTGTCTTCGATTTTTGAAAAGTAAATATCAGCAGTTCCTTCCTTTGGTTGTACTGAAAAATAGACTTCATCTAAGTCAGGAGAAAACGAAAGACCAAAATCATATCTTCCCTTGATTGAAACAATACCGGGGGCAAAAACTTCAGGAATCAAGCTCGGCTGCTTTTGGCCTAAATAAGGGCCTTGAAGGACGGGAAATTCATCGTGACTATAACTGTTGTTACTGAAAGTTAACATGGAAAACAGCACAACAATCGATCTACAAATATACTTCATAATTTACCTTTATTTTGAAATCAACGAATTAATTAACTTCGCTAAGTGTGATTAAACAAGGTATCAGTTTAAACAAAGCGATACTAAAACACCTGAAGTCCTAATGAATTTCTGCTGATTTTTATCTGACGGCGATATTAAACTTAGTAAATGTATATAACGCCTTTTATGAAGGCGTCTCAGTAGAACGACTCGAGTAATTCATTAAAAACATATCGCAAAAACTTAAAGGTTGATGCCCCATTAAGGGGCTAAAGATTGGTTGCTAAAAGTGTTGGACGGAGTAAAAAACTGCCAACTGTACTTTCCCACTTAAGGCGTTTGCTCGATGTAATTACGCATGTTTAGATGCTAATAATTCGCGTAGTGCTCGCGGTAAAAAACTTCTTGCTTTGGACGTTATAACTAATTCATTTTTTTGCCAAAGAACGCCTAAATAAATAACGAACAACCCAAATAGAGTTAACGTAATAGGAAATAACCAGCTACCTTTAAATATCTCTGAGGCTAAATGGCCTATATAACCAGAACAACCGATTGCACCAAATATAACGAATACTCGTCTGACAATGAGAACACCTGTAAAAATCATAAATAGATTAATGGTAAAATAAATAAACTTAGATAATTCACAATCAGAGTGTTGGAGAGACATTCCTCCCCAAAAAGCAATTACACCAAAAAGGTAAATCCAAAATGAATAATCAGCTTTGTCGTGCGATCTAATATCAATCCAAAAAGCGAGGGCTATCATGAGTAACCCAGAGTACATAGAAACTAATTTCCTGAGCTCCCAACTATAATCCCCCCCATTAATCATTACAGCAACATCCATTGTTAAATACCAAAGAGTCACAGCAATTGGCATGATTAAGAATGGATATTTATATTTCCAAGCAATAACAACTCCAACCGCTAGGGTACTCAATTCCATGTAAAGCCAATGCCATTTGATATATCGATGGTATTCTCGATAAACACTGTCATCTGGCCAAACGCCTAAAGCGTGCTGTAACCCATAAACAGCTAATGGTGTTAATGCTATAACAAAGGTTCCACAGATTCCCGCGGGGATGGCTAAACCTTTTGATTTGAATATGTTGGTGAGTTTCAATCCAACCGAGCCATAGAATAGAGAAATAAAAACAAGCCCTACTCCGCCGAAAGACTCCCAACCTAAATTCATAAAAAGGGTCATGGCCCCGATGGCAATCATTCCCCCTATGTAATAAAGAACATGAGTAAAATCAAACTTAGCGGTTGTATTTGGTTGTTCTTTCAAAAACTCAATTAATTTTTCTGACTGCTCAAATGAAAGGATATTTTCATTTACAGCGTCCTCAAGATTTTTCTTAGTAATGTTCAATCAAGACTCCTTTCTATAATAAGCATATAATGCTCTGTTAATTTACTTAGCTTTCATTTACCTCTGGGTAGATATTGCTAAAACGCCACCGGCACCGACAAACATAGTACCAAAGACTTTTCCTAGAGCGCTATCTGATACATATTGCTTAGTACCTGCTTTTATTTTCTGACTCAAAAATGAATATGAAAGCAAACATAAAAAAGAGCACACCATAAGAGTGACAACTAGTATTAAGAATTGTGGTAATAACGGTTCAGACACAACAATGAACTGAGGAAAAAGTGCAGAAGTAAAGATTATTGCCTTTGGGTTTGTTAGTGAAATTAATAACCCTTGTGAATACAGAGTCCAAGCACTAAATTTAGTTTCACATTTACTTTCGATTGAATTTAATTGTACTCCGCTACGCCAAATTTTTACCCCCATATACAACAGGTATAATGCCCCAATTATTTTTATAACGGTAAAAGCGGTTGACGAAATCATGACCAATGCACTTAAACCTAAAATAGAGCAAGCAGACATAATAAACAGGCCTGAAACATTCCCTGCTACCGCAAATAACGAGCGCAACGTACCAAATTGAAGGCTATGCGTTGTTATTAACAATATTGTTGGTCCAGGTATTGCCGCAGCAACAAAAGCGATTGAACAAAACGCGAGCCAATTTTCAAAGTGCATCATAATTCCTTGTAGAGAGTTGACGCCCACAATTAGGGGGTAAATAGCTGTTGGCTAAAATAAACGATACAAGAACAAACAGCCAGCTGTTATTTGTCCTGATTAATTTTTTGTTCGCCACTGCTGATGTAAATAGGCAGGCATAAAGAGAGTCGCAATAAAGGCTAATACGAGTGTAACGTCAGCCCAAATAGCGTAGTTGTTATTAATTTTATACATCCATGGCAGAAAAAAGTAAATCGCAACGCTATGGAAAGTAAATACCGCTAACGAATTTTGCCCTAAAAAAACGAGTGGTTTAAACATAAATATTTGCGGTATTTTCCGAATCAATAAAGCCACCACATAGGCCAAAACTAAAGTATTAAGCAATCGTATTAAGCCGACATCTTTCCAGCTATAAAACAGTGATTTAAAATAGGTCGGCAGCGGCAATATAAAGTTTACTCTGTGCATCAATAGAAAAACGATCATCAGTAATGACACTACAAAGGTCAACTTGCGATTACCGATAACATCAACCGAAGTAAACGTTTGGTAATAACCGGCTAAAACACCGAGATAAAACAAAAACTGCCAGGCCATAATATCCATGTAACCGGCATCAACTTTTGATTGCAGTTTTAGTATTTGGAATATGTCAGCCAAATAACTGTCATTAATAAAATGTGCCGCCAACCATATCGAAGCTGAGAGGGAAAATACCAGCAACCCTTGCCCTCGGTGTAATAACAATAGCGCCCAAGGTAAAAATAACATCGAAGCCATATAGAGCACCAGAATGTCTAGGTAACCCATTTGCTGAATCTGTAAAAAGTTAAGTACTAAGGCTTCAATAGGATAAGTTAAGTAATTTTCCAGTAGAAAATAATTCCCCCAGTCCTTATACCAAATATCAGGCAATAACTGAGTATGCAATGAAACATATATTGCCAATACGCCTGCCATAGTAATTAAATACAGCTGAGAAACACGTTGCCAAATTCGGCGTTTTAATACGACTTGATTGTCGACGACTCGACCGTAAACCATCGCGGCCATGAAACCTGACAGCAAGATGAATGCCTCTGCTGCGGATACAAAACCAAAAGGTGTAGTGGTAATGGTCGATAGCGCCGCACTTTCTATGTGATTGATAGCAATAACAACCAATAACAAGCCGCGAAAGCCATCAATGGCATAATTTCTATTCATCATAACTTCTTAATGATAATCCTTATTCGCCACAATATGGATAAAATATTGTTGCTAATAATTATCTAGTAAGCTGCATAAAAAAGGTAAATTAATAATTTAATTTACCTTTTACAATGGCTTGTGCTTATTGATTAAGTTAGTTAACCTTCTTACTTAATGAATCTTGTGTAGCAAGCGGTCGATAATTAATACCTTGTTGCTGGAAGTATTTAATTTTCTGCGCTAATCGTTTGTTAAAGCCTGACCATGAGCGCTGCTCTTGGGGTGACCATGCTACTTCAGACAAGCTTAATAAGCGCGGAAAGATCATATATTGTGCATCAGTCATGGATGTTATGGTTTCTCCCCAAAGCGCCGCTTCAACACCGATAATATTATTAGCGTTAAGTCCCTCAATCATTAGCTCAGGATCCCAGTTATAAGAATTTTCAATACTGTTATATCCTGCCCAATGCAAACCAATGGGTGCACCTTTATCGTATTTAAGATCAAGATAGGCTTTATTGGCTGGCGACATTATTATTTTACTGCCATTTTCAGCCATATTTAGCGTATTTTCACAACAGTGTTTTTTAGTAGACCAATCTTGCCCAACAACATCACCACTTAAGCCTTTAACACTGCCTAAGTCATTGGTCCAACCCACCATGGTCTTGCCATGTTTGCTAATAATGTTACTGGCTTTTAGCATAAAGTCTGCATAGTCTTGGTGTTTAACCCATTTAGGGGTTTCATCACCACCAACGTGAATATAGGGGCCAGTGGTTCTTTTAGCTACCGCACTAACAACATCGTCAAAGAAGTCATAAATTTTAGGATTACTGAAACATAATGAGCTAATTCGTACCTTAATGCCCGTATAAGGCCAGTCTGGTTTGTCCCCCTCGCAATATAGCTCTTCAGGATAAGAAGCAAGTGCCGCTTTAACGTGACCGGGCACATCAATTTCAGGAATTAGGGTAATAAAGCGCTCATCGGCATATTGCACAATTTCTTGGTATTCATCTAAGCTATAAAAGCAATTCTCACAGCTTTCTTTACCAACTGCAGAATTACTCCCTACTGTGGTAAGTTTTGGCCAACTTGGAATGTCAATGCGCCAGCCTTGATCGTCGGTTAAATGAAAATGAAAAACGTTATACTTATACTCGGCAAGGTAATCAATTACTTGTTTAACTTCATCCACAGTATAAAAACGTCTTGCTACATCTAACATAAAGCCACGATGTTCAAAGCGTGGATAATCGTTAATGATGCCGGTATTTAATGCTGCCTGCTTTGTGTCACCTGCCAAAGGTAAAAGTTGCTTAAGCGTTTGTATGCCTCTAAAAACACCAGCTTCTGAACCGCCAACAATGCTAACTAATTGCTTTTTTATAACAATTGAATATGCTTCTGGGCCTGCAGTTAATTCACTATCTACGAATAAAGAAATTTGGTTCTTATCGCTTGAGAATTTTGATAACTCGACATCAAGCAACTTTTGCTCGCTCATGACATTAACTTGAATAGAGGGTTTAACGTGACTCGAAATTTCTTTTGTAAGGTAACCCGCTAATTCCATTAATTTCGGCTGACTAGCACTCACCAATATTTGCTGAGTATTAGCTAAAACAAAATATTCAGCACCCTGCTCAGCTGCAACAGGTAATGGGATGATGTTTTCATAATCAACGGCAGACACTTCTACCCTTTTAGTGGCGTTTTCGATGGACTTTGTCGACTGACTACAGCCTACGTTTATGATTAAACTTGAAATGAGTACAATACATGCCTTGTATGGAGCTCGCATATTTTTCACCTTTGTAATTATATATGGCATTTATTCAACCACACTCATATGAATACGGGTATAGGGGATCCCTTAACTGATTGTTAGCAATCCCCTAAGTTGCTTTATATACTAGCGTTATACAACGCAAATTAAGCCTATCTCGTTAGTTCTTTTTGCCATTAACATTAGTTGCCGCTTGGCTTACTTCACTAACCATTAAAGAACTAGTAAACAGCGCTGCAACGGCCAAGGTTATTTTATTTAATTTTACTTCTCTCATCACTATCTCTCTTATTATTTTTAAGTGCCGATTAAGATTATTCAACATTTAAACAGGTTTCATAGGGGGAAACTGAACTCGCTGTAAGACATTACTGCCAAACAAAGTTGCTCAGTTAACCAATATGGTTGCACAATGGTTAGTTGAGTTACTTAGGGATAAAGAACTAACAGCCCGTATTGAGGTTTGCAGCTCATTTCATTCCCACCCTGCTCTGTAGGTGTTTCCCTACTCAGCAATAAAGCCTTTCCCTGATAGTAATACTGATTAATGGCTTTCATAATGAGACGAAGTACTTAGCTCATATCAAATACTCTCAAACGAAATACCCCTATTTGACTAAGTAAATGTCCCCAAGTGATAAAAGTAGGAAAACCATGCTAAAAATTATTATTGTCGATGACCATGCCATTGTCAGAGCAGGCATTAGGCAGCTATTACAAGAAGCAACTATATCAGTTGAACTTGGTGAGGCAACCAATGGTATAGAAGCAATGCAGATGGTACGCAGTCAAAACTGGGATCTAGTATTACTTGATATTAAACTCCCTGATCGCAGCGGTGTTGAATTACTTAAATTGATTAAATCTGAAAAACCAAAATTGCCGGTATTAATGTTAAGTTCTTACCCTGAATCTCAATACGCAGTACGGTTAATTCATGGTGGCGCTGCTGGTTATTTATCAAAAGATGCTGCCGATGAAGAAATATTAAAAGCTATCGAGTTAACCACCAAAGGAAAAAAATATCTCAGTCCAGTTGTTGCCGATTTATTAGCAAATTTTGTTTATCAAAGTGGTCAAAAAGAAAACCCTGATAGCTTGCATGAAATACTATCTGACCGTGAATACCAAGTGTTGTTAGAGCTAGCAACTGGCGCAGGTCCTAACTTAATTGCGCAAAAACTCAATGTCAGTGCAAAAACCATTACCACGCATCGAGGTAGAATATTGCAGAAAATGGGCTTCACCAATAACGCCGAAATTGTCCTCTATGCAAATCGTCACGACCTCATAGATTAGGGGATTTAATGCTGCCTTTCTTATTTAAACCTAAACGAAACAATATCATCTCTCTAGCTATTGCTGTCTTTAGTTCGCTAGTTATTCATGCACAAGCTGCAGAATTAGTAAAAAGCGAATCAGCGAGTCAATGGCGGAAAACTCATTTAACAAAAAGCGAACAAGACTGGCTTGCCTCACACCCCGTAATACGCCATGGCACAAGAACTGGCGCATCAAATAAGCCATTTGAATATACTGATGAACAAAGTATACACAAAGGGCTGACAGCGGATTATTTACAAATTATCAGCGACAAACTTGGTATCACCATAGAGTCAGAATTTAGAACAGACACAAAGATAAAATTGGTTAGAGGACTACAAAGCCGTGAGATAGACCTTGCTACTTATTTACACAGTGGTCCTGGTGTGCCCGCAGATATTAGCTTTAGTAAGGCCATCATTAAAATGCCATTAGTTTTACTTGGCCGTAAAAACAATCCAATTATCCAAAGCTTAGATAACATCACCACTGAACGTATTATTGTGCAAGAAAAAACCTATGCCAGCATAATGCTTAAAAAATATCATAGTGCGCTGTCTCCTACCTTTGTCGACTCTGTGACTGAAGGAATTGAGGCAATATCAACAGGAGAAGCTGATATTTTTATTCAAAATGCCTTCTCCCTTGAATACGAACAACGTAAGTTAGGTATTGATAACATAAAAATATTGGCAACTACGCCATATACTTATGATTTACACTTTGCAGTTTCAGCGTCAATTAGCCCTTTGCTTGGTTTGTTTGAAAAAGCCATCAACGATATTTCCCCGTTAGAAAAACGTTTGATTTTCGATAAATGGATTAACATCGAAGTAGAGCACAAAATTGACTACACACTTTTATTCACTATCTTGTTGGTGGTCATTGCTATTATTCTTGCCATTGTCGCTTTTTTCACACACTGGAACCGACGTTTAGCTACTGAAGTAGGCAATCGCACCGCAGAATTACGTGACTTGGCCCGTCATATGAACAATCTCAGAGAAGAAGAAAAAGCTAAATTGGCACGAGAAATTCATGATGAGTTAGGCCACTCGTTAACCTCATTACTTGTTGGCATTAAACGATTACGCGCCCTAACAACCGATGATAAATGCATTGCTAAAGCCAAAGAGCTAAATGATTTGGTACTTAGCGCGTCAAAAACATCAAAACAAATTATGACAGATCTTAGGCCAAGCATATTAGAAGACTTAGGCCTAGTTGCGGCCATAGACTGGTTAGCAAATGATTTCAGGTCAAAACATGATATTCACTGTAAAGTGAATGCTAGGGATTTACCGGTCAAATTAACCGATGAAACTGCCATTGCTTTATTTCGTATAGTGCAAGAAGCGCTTACAAATATAGCTAAACATGCTCAAGCACAGCAAGTCGAAATTAGCATAATCATAAACAAACAAAGATTACTGTTATCAATATCTGACGATGGTCTGGGCCTTAAAATAGGCTGGCAAGGTAAGCAAGGCTCGTACGGATTAAAAGGAATGCATGAAAGAGCAATAGCGCTTGGCGGAAAGATGAAGCTGCAAAGTGAAAATAATAATGGTGTACAGCTGCAAATACAAATACCGATTAATGATCACACAAGCTGTGAGGAACCACTCGAAAAATAAGTTAAGTGGTGACAAGCAAGTATCAGGGTTTTCCTATAGCTTACTGTTAATGTTGCCTATTATATTTAGCTGGTATTAATAGTTATAGTAGCTAAAGAGCACAGAATTACCGATAGCTTTGTTATGTAATTCTTTGTTATGTAATAACGCTATTATTTAATGCGTAGTTTTTTGTGAAATTAATAGTAATAATGATTAGAAAATATTAGGAAGTAACGATGAATAAACTTGCCGTTTTAACTGTGCTAAGCACTTGTATATTCAATATATCGGCTTATGCAAAGCAAGAAGAGCAAACACCTAATATCATCTATATTTTAGCGGACGATTTAGGCTACAGTGAACTAGGTGCTTACGGGCAAGAAAAAATTAAAACGCCTAATATTGACAGCCTTGCAAAACAAGGCATGAAATTTACTCAGCACTACTCTGGTAGTGCAGTCTGCGCTCCTTCACGTTCGACCTTTATTGAAGGAAAACATACCGGTCACAGCTATGTTCGTGGCAACATTAATAACGGTAAAAAAGGACGGATGCGTGGCAATCATCCATTGCCTGATACGAGAACAATTGCTGATATGTTTAAGGAGCAAGGATACAGTACCGCTGCTATAGGTAAATGGGGGCTTGGCGGCATGGTAGGTACAGGTCACCCAAACGACCATGGTTTTGACTTGTTTTACGGTTATCTTGATCAGATTCATGCACATAATTATTATCCGACTTACTTAGTAAAAAATCGAGACTTTGTTGAGCTTAATAACCCAGCAATGCACAAGAAACACAATGTCAGTGTCAAAGACATCAATAATCCAGAGAGTTATACCGCATATCAAGGAAAAGAATTTACTGGTGATTTAATGGCTGATGAAGCAATTAACTTTATCGAAGCTAATGCTAAAGCCGACAAGCCCTTTTTCTTATATTTTCCAACCCCAATACCGCACGTTGCCTTACAATTGCCAGAGCAAGCGTTAGCCAAATATAAAGGAGCGTTTGAAGAGACACCTTATGTGGGTAACCAAGGTTATTTCCCACATCAAACACCACGAGCGGCCTATGCAGGTATGGTGACTTTATTAGATGACTATGTGGGTCGCATGTTAACGGTTTTAGAAAAAAATGGCATAAAAGACAACACCTTAATAATATTCACCAGTGATAACGGCCCAACCTTTAACGGTGGCTCAGACTCAAACTTTTTTGATAGTGCTAAACCATTTCGCGGCTTAAAAATGGATTTATATGAAGGCGGTATTCGAGCTCCCTTTATTGCCTACTGGCAAGGAAAAATAAAACCGGGACAAACGTCTGATCTTATTTCTGCGCAATACGACATGATGGCAACTTTTGCTGATTTAATTGGTGGTAAAGCAAACAAGGATACTGATGGCATCTCTATCGCGCCAACACTGTTAGGTAAAGGCAAGCAACAACAGCATGAATACTTGCTGTGGGAGTACCCAGAAAAAGGCGGACAACAAGCAATCCGTATGGGTAAGTGGAAAGCAATTAGAACTAATTTGAAAAATGATGCTAACGCCGCGATTCAACTTTTTGATTTATCAAACGATATTAACGAAAGTAAAGATGTAGCAGCGAGCAATCCAAAAGTTGTCGCAAAAATGCTAAAGGCCTTAGCAGACAGAACGCCTGCAAGTGTACCTAAGTGGGAAATGGCTGGTTTCAAAACAGCAGCAGTAAACGACTAATATACTGACTCAACCTAAGAGCACTTTATGCCCATGTATAAACGAACATTCTCTGACTTAGCTATCGGCTCGTTCATTATCGTACTTGTTAGCTTAGTCTTATGCTTTTCGATAAGTAACAATGCACACGCATTTGCAGCAAGCAAGCTGGTATCGAACAAACAGGTACTAAGTAAAAAGGTATCGAGTAAACCAGCAAATATTGTTTTTATCATGTTAGACGACTGGGGCTGGCAAGATGCGGGTTTTATGGGAAGTGACTATTACCAAACGCCTCATATTGATAGCTTAGCCAAAACAAGCTACCGCTTTAACCAAGCCTACAGTGCCTCACCTAACTGTGCACCAACACGCGCAGCGCTTATGTCTGGTCAATACAGTCAACGTACCGGTATTTTCACTGTAAAAAGTGCTGCTCGTGGTAAACCACAACACCGTCGTTTAGTGCCAACACCTAATAATACAGTACTGGCTGACAATGTTATTACCTTAGCTGAGAGTCTGAAAAATTCAGGTTATGAAACAGCTTTTATGGGTAAATGGCACCTTGGCTCAGGCAATAAAGGTGGCCCATTAAAACAGGGCTTTGATATCAATATTGCTGGTAATCATACTGGTACACCAAAATCATATTTTTCGCCTTTTAAAAACTCCACAATTAAAGATGGCCCTAAAGGTGAATATCTGCCCGATCGTTTGAGTAAAGAAGCCGCTGATTATATTAACGCAGAGCATGACAAGCCCTTCTTCTTATTTTTGTCACATTATGCGGTTCACACGCCAATGAAGGCACCTCAAGCAACTATAAATAAGCATACAAATAGAAAAGGCAATAAGTACCAAAACAACCCTATTTACGCTGCTATGATTGAACACAGTGACAACAGTGTTCAAAATGTATTAAACGCGCTTGAAGAAAAAGGCATCGCTGATAATACCTGGGTGATTTTAACTTCTGACAATGGTGGTCATCACGGTATCACCCAAGCACCTGATTTACGCGGTGCTAAGGGCATGTTTTACGAAGGAGGATTACGTGTTCCACTATTAATAAAAGCGCCTAAACAGCAAAAACAAGTCGTTATAGAAGAGCCCGTATCAACCCTAGACTTTTACCCTACCCTACTTGCTATTGCCCAAGGAATATTACCTACTACGCAAGTCCAAGATGGCGATAATATATTACCACTACTTGCGAACAAACCATTTCAACGTGAAGCTATGTATTTTCATTTTCCAGCCTACTTAGAAGGTAGTAGGCACAGCAAAACTCTTTGGCGCAATACGCCAAGCAGTATGATACGCATGGGCAATTATAAGTTGATTGAGTATTTTGAATATGGTCAATTAGAATTATATAACCTAACTAACGATTTAAAAGAGCGTAAAAATTTGGCATTAATTGAGCCACACATTACCGCTAAGTTACATGAAAAACTGCAAGCATGGCGCAAAAAGACTAATGCACCCGTGCCGGTGGAATTAAACGCTAAATTTGATGAAAATTATCAACCCCACCGTGATAGCTATGTAACTTGGCAGCAAGTACTGCAGCATTTAAAAAAGTGAAAATAGCTTCGTAATATTAAGTAACATAATAAACAGCCAGGGATGTATACACATAACCACTTGATATTGTTAAAAATAACAAACAGAACATCATTGGATATTACTCAAACTTATCAGTAACATCTAACCTCGGACAAATAGTAAACATTTACAGTTCCTAATGCGTTGAAATTATGGGATATTAGTGAAATTCAAATACAAGTGATGGGACAAACATTACGCTGCAATCTCTTTAATAAGCCGTTATAGGGCAGATGACGAATCTACCCTCGGTGAACATTGTTTCACCTAGATTCTTAGGAAATTAATCATTAAAAGGAGCTCTTGATGACTGAAAAAGATATTGCAAAATCTATTAATAAGCACAGTGTTAAGCCTATTATTGCTCTGGTGATCTTGATAGTTATTGTAAAAATGATGAATGGTTACTTTTTCGATAGTGCTCCAATATCTCCAACCCTGATTGTTATTTTTTCAATTACTGGTTGCATGTACACTTTTCAAAAAGTACTTGTCGACTTATTAGTTACCCCACAAGAGTCTAAATTTACTAAGAAGTGATCGGCATATAACAAACTGTTTAATCTGGACAAAATACAGTTGGTTTTTGCTCTTTCACCGCTTATTCTATCTTACTATTATCAGCCTCATTAACATTGGCATTAGTTATTTAAGGAAAGCTATGAAATATATTCCACTTATATTAGTCGTATTGGCAGCAGGATGTGCAAGCACAGAAAAAACAAACATCCCAGAAAAATCCAACGCATCTAAGCCAATTACAATTTATACAAACGATAAAAAAGGTATTGAATCTCTGATGAGTAACAAAGCCTTGAAGTCCTATAAAACAGATTATGCCAAAGCCTCAAAACATAAAGCATTTGCGCAATCAGCTAGTGGAGCTTGGAACTGGAAATCTAATAGAACATCTAAAGAACATGCGATGACTGGTGCTCTAATCGGCTGCCAAAGAAATAATAAAAAAAGCGAAGACCTATACCCATGTAAAGTCATCAATGTTGATGGCAAGTGGTTAAATGAATAGCTAACCAAGCATATAAAAGGATAAGCAAGTGAAAGTACTTTTAATCGGTTTCACCGCCACATTTTTACTGTGTTGTACTAACGTTCAGAGTAAGCCAATCGTTGCAGACAGTGGCTTTGCCGCTCAGGCACTAAAAAATTGTCAGACAGATTTACGATTCCTTAATCAGGTAGTTGGTTGGCAAGTGAAGTGGCCTAGACAGTGGAAAAGTACCATAGCTGCAGGACCAAATACGGCTAATGATGCGTATACAACTTGGTCACAAGTCCCAGCGGCATTAACTCAAACAATAGAAGCATTACGCTTAGGTATGAGCTCTGAACAAACAGCCCCGCGTGCAGTGGTTATTCGAGTTCATCAACAAGTTCGCGATCTCTTAGCTGATTTGACCATGGCTAATTCTAAATACACCTTCAAGAATATAGAACATAAAAATGCCGCACAATGGAATACGCTTATCAGTGAAGATATTGCCACCGCAATTTCAATGTTTGAGAAGTTTATTCACAATGAATACCTGCCTGTTGCTAATAAAGCACCTGGATTATCTCAGCTCAAAGGCGGGGCTAAATGTTTCACTGATGCCGTAACATGGTGGACTACCCTAACGCCGTCTATCAGTGAAGTTGAACAGATTGGTCAACGGTTTATCAAGGAGTCGCATGCCCAATTGCTTGCAACGGGGAAAGAAGGTGAAACAACAAAGCACATTCTATCAACTCTACGTGCTAACACCGAAAATAATAAAACGACAACAAAAGAGTTAATTGCCATTTCAGAAAAGGCATTGGCTCGGGCACACGAAAAAAACGCCTTGTCATTTTCGAAACAAACTAAAGAAGAGATAGTTGTTCTCGAAATGCCGAAATACATGCAAGCTTCAGCGCCTGCTGGCTATTATGGTAAAGCTCAAGGTAATACGCCGGCCCGCTATATCATCAACCCATCTCGTCCTAATGAAAGACGCCTTATGGCTGAAGTGATCGCTTTTCATGAAGGCATGCCGGGTCATCACCTTTGGTCAGCATACCCTAGAAAGACGCCTTCAACTGGTTATAACTCTGGTATTCTAGAAGGTTGGGCGCTCTATTCTGAATACCTTGCCGATGAAATGGACCTTTACAGTACTACGTATGATAGACAAGGTATGATCACTAAGCACCTTTGGGCGGCGAGTCGACTTATTGTTGAGCCTGGGCTTCATTTTAGAGGTTGGTCGCGTGAAGATGCTATTCGTTTCATGTTGGAAAACACAGTGATGTCACGTACCGAGATTGAAATTGAAGTCGATCGTTATATCGCTATGCCGGGTCAATCGCTGAGTTATATATTGGGGGCAGATTTGATAATGTCTGAGCGAAAGCGCGCGAAGGATATATTAGGCAGCGATTTTGATATCTCCGAGTTTCACCATGCCATTTTAGAGCCTGGAGTTCGCCCGTTACCTCAAGTTCGCGAAGATATTAATACTTGGATTCAGCTGGCTAGCGCAGCAGCAGAATAAGAAGTTTTATGGTTATTTAGCAAAATTTGTCAGTAACTATTGCTCGCCTCTGATTGAGGTGTGGCATGTTTATCTAGTTTGGAGTTTGTATGTCTTTTGAGAGAATAATGGGCTTAGAAATAATCAACAATGAAGAGTATCAAAAGTATCGTGAAAATATGATACCTATATTGCATTCTTTTGGTGGCAGTTTTGGCTTTGACTTTAGTGTTAACGAAGTACTAAAATCAAAAACAGATGCGGTAATAAATAGAGTATTTACCATTGATTTTCCAAGTAAAGAAGTGATGGATAACTTTTTCGCTGACCCAAGCTACCTAGCCGTTAAAGATAAGTACTTTCAACATTCAGTAAGATCTGTGACCACGATTTCAATGCATGAAAAAAGCACCTAAGGCTAATTTCAGTCAAATTATTTAACTCTTAAAGCTCAAGTGATAGATATTTGTTAAGGTGATTTAACGATGCGGTTTAATTTTGCGGTGTAATTATGTGGTTTAACTATGCGATGTAATTATGTGGGTTAACTATGCGCTTTAGCAAAAACAACTTAACCATGGAGTTTATTGACAGTATAAGCCAGGTATCTGCTGATGAATGGCAATTGCTAACCCGTTCATCTAGTCCTTTTTTGCAGCATGATTTTTTTAATACCTTAGAAACTAGCTCTTGCGCACACCGTTCACAAGGTTGGCAGCCCAATCACTTGCTTATATCAACTAGCAATAGTCTTCAAAAAAATCATGTCGAGATTGAAGCTAAACCTTCTTCTAAGCTAGCGTCTAAGTTGTCTCCTGCATTAACCCCTGAGTTAACTGATTTACCCGATATAATCGAAGCAATTATGCCGATGTATTTAAAATCGCATTCATGGGGAGAGTATGTTTTTGACTGGGCGTGGGCTGATGCCTATAAACATCATGGTGTCGATTATTACCCTAAATTAGTAGCGACAATACCTTTTACTCCCATTAGCAGTAGTAAGCTAATAACGAACACCTTGAGCTATTCTCAGGTATTTGATTTTATGATTGATTATTGTCAGCAGCAATCTATCGGCAGCTGGCATGTACTGTATTGCCCACAATTGCCTTTAACAGACTCTAAAGAAGAATACTCTGACGATATTTACCAAAGAAATACAGTGCAATTTCATTGGTTTAATCGTGACTTCCAGACCTTTGAGCAGTTTTTGCAAACGTTTACTTCAAGAAAACGTAAAAACACTAAAAAAGAGCGCTTAACTATTGCCCAACAAGGTATTGAAATAAGAACTGTTTTAGGTGCCGATATAACAGAACAAGAACTCGATTTCTTTTACCTCACATATCAACTGACTTATGTTAGAAGAGGTCACTCTCCTCACTTAAGCCATGACTTTTTTAAACAAATACTGCTAACCATGGCTGATAACATAGTATTAATTATTGCCAGCCACCAGCAAAAAGATATTGCTTGTGCTTGGTTCTTTTTTGATGACGAGCAATTATATGGTCGTTACTGGGGATGCACTGAGTATTTTAACAACTTGCATTTTGAGCTTTGTTATTATCAAGGCATTGAATTTTGTATTAAGAACAACTTACAATCTTTTAACCCCGGCACTCAAGGCGAGCATAAAATACAAAGGGGTTTTGAGCCAGTATTAACTTATTCTTATCATTGGATAAATCACCCTGCATTTAAACCAGCAATAAAAGAATTTTGTCAGCAAGAACAAGTTCAAATGCAGCAATATTTACTGCAATGTCGACAAGCCCTACCCTTTAAGGTGAATTAATATAATGAACAAGCCCTTTTCTCAAGCATGTGAGAACAACAAACAAGCAATATTGACCATTTTAGAGCAGGTTTTTTTAAAGTCTACACAAGTGCTCGAAATAGGCTCTGGTACTGGACAGCATGCAGTATACTTTGCCAAACACCTTGCTCAGTTAAATTGGCAAACAAGTGATTTACCGGTTAATCATCAAGGAATTAATCAATGGATTAATGATTTCCCGTCAAACAATCTAAAAAGGCCTATTGATATTGATTTAAACCATCCTTGGTTTGAAATACCCAATGACAAAACTATCGATGGTATATATAGCGCAAATACTTTGCATATTATCAGCTGGCCTTTAGTTGAACGCTTTTTTACTGAAGCTAGCGTTAATTTGGCCCCCGAGGGTACTTTATGTCTTTATGGTCCATTTAATTATCAAAACAAATTCACCAGTGAAAGTAATGCTAATTTTGATTTATGGTTAAAAGACAGAGATCCACAAAGTGGTATTCGTGATATTGAAGCGATTATCAGCTTGGCATCTTCTGCTAAGTTAACTCTGATGGCGGACAACCAGATGCCAGCTAATAATCGATTATTAGTTTTTATGAAACAAAAATAATTTCTAGAGCAGGCTGTATGCCTTGCTCGTACAGCCTTTTTTACGTTTTGATAACTAACTTGATGATTTAGCCAATTCCTTTGCCAGTTGAGCTTTCATCATGTTAAGTTTTTCAGGATGTGTTTTTGCTAAGTTTGTATCTTGGTGCGGGTCTTTTCTTAGGTGATAAAGCTGTTCTTGCACTGAAAACCCAGACTCATTACCGACACGAACAGCATAACCTTTGCCTTTATGAGGAGGAATATATACCCAGCCACCTTGGTGATAAGCCATGGTGTTTTGCATACCTTGCACAATCATATTATCGCGGCCAATCTTATCTAATCCCATTAAAGCATTGAGTTGATTATCACTATCAATACTCTTTGACTGCTGCCCTGTTAAGGCAGCCATTGAAGCAAGTAAATCATGCTGAGAAACAAAAGCATTAGATTGTTGTGGTTTTACTTTCGCCGGCCAGCGCACAATAAATGGCACATGTGTGCCCGCTTCTAACAAGCTGTATTTCCCGCCTCTAAATGGTCCCCATGGCGTATGCTTTCCGAGTTTTTCAACAGCACTATCTTGATAACCATCATCTAAAACATGACCATTATCTGAAGAGAATATAACCAGAGTATTATCACTCATACCTAAATCAGTTAGCTTCTTCATAAACTGACCAACAGCCCAATCGGCCTCTAAAATAGCATCTCCTCGTGGGCCCATGCCTGATTTTCCAGCAAAACGTTGGTGTGGCAACCTTGGTACATGTGGTTGATGGAATGCATAATATAAGAAAAACGGTTTTTGTTTATTTCGTTCAACAAAACTTACTGCTTCATCAAGAAACAAATCCCCCATTTCTTCATCGACCCACATTGCAGATTCACCTCCGCGCTGAAAACCAATGCGAGAAACGCCATTAAGAATACTATCTTGGTGACCTTGCGATAATTTTACCTTTAGCAGTTCTGGGTTATCTTTTCCGGTAGGTTTTCCATCAAAATTAGTTTGGTAACTGACTTCTATCGGGTCATTTGCATCTAAATTTACAACCCGACCATTTTTAACATAAACATTAGGCGTGCGATCATTGGTGGCTCCCATGATATAAGAGTAATCAAACCCAATATCATTAGCTCCAGGACTAATTTGTCCATTCCAATTAATTTTGCCATCCCCTAAGCCTAGATGCCATTTGCCAATAACACCTGTTGCATAACCTGCTCTTTGCAGCATTTTCGGCAAGGTATCTTGCTCCGCCGAGATAATCATCGGGGCATCCCCCTTTAAGACTCTGGCTTTCTTTTTGCGTAATGGGTAATCGCCAGTAAGTAATGAATATCGGCTAGGCGTACAGGTAGCTGCAGTAGCATAACCATTGCTGAATAAAATGCCTTCTTGCGCTAATTTATCAATGTTGGGTGTGCTTAAGGAACCCGCGTTATAAGCACTAATATCGCCATAGCCAAGGTCATCGGTATATAAGATAACAATATTAGGTTTTAGCATCTCAGCTGCTTGAGCAAATGCACCGACAAAAAGGGACAACACTAATACTGGTAGGTTGAATTTTTTTAAATTAATTCGATTTTTCAAAGGCTTCTCCAAGTTGTTATTCTTATTTCTATAATCAACAGCTTATTTCTATAATGTAAGTAAATACAGTCAATGGCTACAAGCTTAGAGTTACTATTAGAAGTTACCATCAGCTAATCCGGTATTACGTTGTAGGGAATTAGGTAAACAAGCTGAACTCAGGTAATTAAACCAACCATAAACCTTGTATTGCGTTTACTTAGCAACTGAGCTAATAGCTCTTAGCAGTGAATTATTTGAGTTAATATGGCTATCAAAACCCAGCTCCCAAAACATGACACCTGCATAACCTTTCGCTTTCATCATCTGAGTATTAGCCTTTATTTCTTCAGCTCCCATATAATTAAAGTGCGTTATATCAAAACTTCCTAATTGCTGAGCTTTCATTATTTTGCTGTAAGCCATGGTTTTCCCTGTTAATACGTTTTTACCATAAAAAGGTAAACCAACAACAAGCTTATCCGCGCTTAAGTTTTCTTTTTCAATTAACGTCATCGCAAAGTCAATCTGCTGCTGAAACGTCTGTAAACCTTTAACTGGCTCATAAACCATCAAGTTGATTTGATGTACATAAGGCTCGACTTGTTTAGCAAAATGAACCTGCTCAGGGGTGTAAGTTATTGCAGCGGTTAAGAAGAGTCCTTTTTGCTCAAAGGCTTGCTGTAAGGCTTTAAATAACAGTAAGGCATTAGTTTGTTCTTGATGAGTTTCAGGGTATTCCCAATCTATATCAGCGCCATCTAACTGATATTTGTGACAAAACGCAGTCAATTGGCTAACAAAATGACTTCTTGCTGCTGCGCTTGCTGCCATCACACTAAAATGCTGAGAGTTCTTTTTAGCACCGCCGACGCCAATCAAGAGTTTGACCTTATTATTTTCTCTTTTAATGTTCGTTAGCTGATTAATGTCAGTTAACGTTGATGGCAGTAATTCAAGATCACCACTAGCATCGACTCTGATCAATTTATATATCAATTGGTCTATATAGTCATATGACTTTGATTCAAACTTCTCCATAGTATTGAACTTTTGATAAGCAACGATTTTGAATGGTTCAATCACTTCTATTGTTTTAGATTGCGCAGCTGCACTTAGGCATAATAAAATAGTAATTAAGGATTTAAATAGCTTAAGGTTTTGCATAAATGCACTCATTAAAAAAATTCTGAAAAGTATTTATGACGAAATATTATGCTAACTTTATCAGCAAAAATATAGGCAGAGCCTGATAAGTACGTCAGTAATTTACCCATAACTCTAACTGTAAAATACGGATGAAAGTTAACTTATCTGTTCCTATATACTCAAAGTCGACCATGAGGCTATAAAACAAATACAAAATTATCTTCAACAAACAGTAATATTAGGGCTTCCCCTACAGACTTTCCCATCAATAACCTTACAATTTATTACTTAGTCCCCCGATAGAATGTTTTTTCGACACGGTTCACTATTTAGGCAGAAATCAAAAACTATTTTTGCTCACTCATTACTAGTTACTGCTAAGTGTTTAGCGTCTGGTGCTAGTAATGACTCTTAGTCAATTCAGACTATTGAAATAGGATTTCTAAAGATTAAAAGCTCAAAAAAATACCTAAGAGAGTCTGCTTGAATCAAGGTTCTGACATGTAATAGTCATGGCATTATTTGAGCTCTCAATAATAAAGATGTTTGAGGAAGTCGATTAACATGAAAATACTAAATTCTAAGAGAAATTGCGTTGCGACAGCAGTATCTATTGCTTTAATGCCGCTTGTTTTAAGTGCCAGCTTTGCCAGTTATGCTGCTGAAGAAAACGGCGATGAAAAAAACTCAAAAAATAAAAGAGAAGAAATTGAAGTTATTGAGGTAACCACTTACCGTGATAGCATCACCAGCGCTTTAAATACTAAACGTACTAGCAACTCAGTCATGGATGCAATAACTGCCGATGATATTGGTAGCTTTCCAGATGACAACGTTGCTGAATCATTGCAGCGAATTCCGGGGGTTTCAATTACCCGAAGCCTTAGTGGTGAAGGTGAAAGCGTTAGTATCCGTGGCTTTGGTCCTGGTAAAAACCTTTCTTTAGTAAATGGTCAACAGCTTACTAGTAGCGCTTTCAACTTTGAAAATGCCCTTAGTCGTGGTTATAACTACAGTGTTTTACCTTCAACAATTGTTCAGCGCGCTGAAGTCTATAAATCTACCGAGGCATACCTGCCAGAAGGCGGTGTAGGCGGTACGGTAAATATTGTTACCCGTAAACCGCTTAATCAAAACAAAGAAGTATTATTAGTGACTTCTGGCTCTCTCGGCCACAATAGTTTAGCAGATAGCTATAACCCTAAAGCTTCAGGTTTAATCAGTTGGAAACCCTCAGATAAATGGGGCATATTGGCAAGTGTTGATTATTCTGATAAAGATACCCGACGTGATTCAAATTCAGTGTTAGTCTACAAAAACCAAAGCTTTACTACCCAAGATGGTACTGAATTTAATGATGTCATTGTGCCAAGTGCTAATGCTGCAGCGATATTTACCCAAACCTTAAAGCGTAAAACAGGCATGGTTACCATGCAATATCAGCCAACTGATGCGCTAGATATGAGTTTAAATTACCTGCGCAGTGATGTTGAAGGTCATAACTTCAATACCGCGTTATTATCATTAAACCACCAGTTTAAACATAATAAAGCGGGTACCGTATTAGATGCTACCTTAAATGAAGCCACCAATACTATTACCAGTATTGATTATGCTGCGCCGAAGAATGGCCGTGCTGGTTGGGTAGCAGCAAGTTTTCGAGATACTGAGTTAGTTAATGAGTCTTATCATTATGATATTAAATGGCTTGGTGATAATTTAACCTTAAAAGGCGCTATTGGTGCTTCAAATTCATCGGGTGGCCCAGGTGATGTTAGCGCGATTAGAACGCTTGTTTCTGGTCGTTCTACCGTTAGTATTGATGATGGTGTTGGTTATTCTAGATATCACGATACTGATGTGAATAACCTAGGTGCAGCCGGTACTTGGGGCCACGGTGGCGGCGCTATATTTAGTGAAAACGAAAACAGCTTTTTAACACTTGACGGTGAATATTACTTTGATGACAGTATTTTTACTTCTCTACAATTTGGTGCACGCTTTACCAAGGCTAGCCAAGACAATCGCCATTTAATTAAAAGTAGTGATTATCATAAAGCAACTGATGCTCATGATGGCTTACGTAAAGGCGTGCCAGCTAGCTTTTTTGGTGAGCTAAGCTCAACCCCTGCTGACTTTCATGATACTTTGTCTGACAATGCTTACAGCAGTTATCAATACCTTGACCCCCGCGACATGGATATAGAAGGTCTTGGCATTGTTTACAATACCCGCCCACATCAAGGTAACTCATTTAAAGTAGAAGAAGAAATAACAGCGTTCTACTTACAAGCTAACTTTGAGCATGACTTTGACGATATGACACTACGCGGTAATTTTGGTGTGCGTTCTACTGATCAAACTACAACCACACATAACTTTTCTACTGATTTAAGCTGGAAGAATGCCGACGATTTAGCCATTCTAAATGCTTTTGCCTATGATTATTCAGATAAAGGTGAGTCTGATAATATTTTGCCAAGTGCTAACTTAGCGTTAGATTTACAAAATGACTGGGTTATTCGTGGCGCATATTCAACGGTGATCACTCGCCCGGCATTTAAACAACTAGCACAGCAATTGTTTGTTAAAGATATCAAAGAAGAAGATCAAATTGAGGGTGGTGCCACACGTACCGCCAAAAAAGGTAACGCCGACCTAGAAGCCTTTGAAGCCAATAAATATGACTTATCAGCCGAGTGGTATTACAACGAAGGTTCAAGCATCAGTTTAGGGGTATTTTATTACGATGTTAAAACATTTGTTACCAACCTAGAGACACAAGAAGACTTACTTGGGGACGGTGATCTTTGGCTAGTTAGCCAACCTGTCAACGAAAATGGCGGAAGCCTTACTGGTTTAGAGGCGGCGTTGTCTCATCAATTTACTAGCTTGCCGGCGCCATTTGATGGCTTAGGTATGCAGTTAAATTATACCTATATTGATAGTGAAACTAAGGCTCTAAATCCATTAAATGATGAGCAATTGCCTTTAGCTGGATTATCTAAATCAACATACAATGCCGTATTTTTCTACAGTACTGATAAGTGGGATGCGCGTTTATCGTATAACTATCGCGACAGCTATTATGAGCAGCTTCAGTTTGAAATGCCTCGCTTTAGCAATGAAATTGCTCGCTTAACAGCAAAGGTAAAATACAAGTTTGAGAATAACTTAAGCCTATATCTTGAGGGGGCAAACTTAACAGACCATGAGGATTCTCGTTATATTGGTGATGAATCTCGTCCTATGCGTTCAGGCAATGGTGGTAGAAACTTCGCTGTTGGCTTTAACTATACTTTTTAAGAGCTTCTTTAACGTAACTTAAAGAGTAGTCTTAGTTACTCTCTTAATTAACTAAAAAAGGCTGCTGACTTTTCTGTCAGCAGCCTTTTTGTTTACTGGGGAGGCAACTTTAAGCCTTAAGCCTTAAAACTGGTACTCGCCTTAACTAATCGCATCGCATTTTCTATTACATAATTTCAACAACAAAGCATGTAAACTTTTGTAAAATTACATAGCTCGACTTTTTACATTCAATGCCTGTTTTAAAGTCAGACGGAACTCTATATTAGTCACAATTTTTAAGCCTATGTGCAAGTTCATAAGCAAGTAAACGTATTCAAAACGAAGGAAGTCTCGATGAAAGCTAACCTAACACCTTATCTGCGCCCTTTTGCCTCTGCTTGTATGATATTACTTAACGTGACAATGCCAACAGCATACGCAGAAGAAGCTGAAAAATTTGTCGCTAAGCTAAAAAACCACTACCAAAGCACACTAAATATCAATGCCTTCTCACTCAGTCATCACTACTTAAACAAACAATATAGATCCCATGATTATTGGGATTATCAAACACCTAATAGAATAATGGCACAAAGAACGGTGGAAATTGACTTAGTTAATAAGCACTTCTATGACAACGATATCTATTACACATCAGGAGGTCGTTTGCTCGACAGGGCTCATTTCCAAAATGATACACATAGCTTTGCCTATGAGATGAATGGTAGCTCTTTGGGAAAACGTATTATCAATCAAGGCATGGGCCAATTTTTTAGAATGGGTTTTATCCTTTTAGATGTCGACTTTCTTGCCGTAAGGCCGCTTTTTACGGAAACCAATATCGAAGGAAACATTACTCTTCATCAGAATAAAAAATCGGAGACAACAACCCTCACCCATACAACCTCAGATGACAATGTTGTTGTCTATGAATTTAGCAATACGCCATTGCAGCTAATGTCTCTCAACGACAAGTTGAAGCGAACGTTTTTTGTCTATGAAGATTATCAAACGGCAAGAGGCCTAACCTATGCTCGAACGGTATCCCAACATATTGATGGTGCAACAGAGCCAAATTATATCATCTACAATGATCAATTTGAGGTTATTGATAAAGTAGAGCTAACCAAGCTTAGCGTTCCAGAAGGATATGGCCCCGAAATTCCTAAAAGTGATGGTGTTTTAGTATCAAAAGAAATAGGAAAAGATCTTTATCTTGTTAACGACTCTGGGGCATGGAGCAATAGTTTATTTAAGGTCAATGGCGATGAAATTATGGTGTTTGGTGCAAGTGGTTATCCTGAGTTGGCAGAGAAAACAATAAAGCTAATCAAGGAGCAGTTTCCGAAAAAGACAATAAACTCCGTTTATGTAAGCCATCCTCATGGACATGTAATTGATGGTCTCAAACCCTATGTTGATCTTGGGGTGGAAATACTTGCCGATGAATATAGTATCGCCGCCATCAAAGCCTATCCAGATTTCGCTAACGACATCTCTAAATTTAAATTTCGCACTATTGAGCATGAGCAAGCTATTGATGGCGCAAACTTTTATGTTTTAGAAAATTTACACGCTAAACGACAAAGCTTTGTTTATTTCAAAGATAGTGAGATTATTTTTCAATCGCACTTTCTCCATATTCCTTTCGATAATACCATAGCTAAAGTCATACCCAGTTACAGCAGAACCTTTATAGATTTTGTTCGCAGAAAGCAGCTTAAGTTCAACCGCATTGTTGGAAACTACATGAATAACAACATTTCTGTTGAAGTCATGAATAAAACCTACAATGCCATTATGTGAATTTAATACTTGATTGTAAGTGGCTGCCCTTTAATGCCCGCATAAAACACAATAATTTCTGCGGGTACGTTTCCACTATTTTCTCCAAAGTGCCAGTTATTAACTAATTCAACGATGGGATCACCTGCGGTCATGAACAGTCTCTTTCCCGCTTTGCTTACTACCGTCAACTCACCTTTTGTTAATACTCCGGCATTAATATAGGGGTGTTGATGAAGTGGTAAAGTAACTCCGGCTGGGATAGTTATCTTAAGAATCGTAACTTCTGGCTGACCTTCTGGATATGACGGAAGTTGGCTGCCATTCCAACTTTGTGTCGACTTCACTAATGTCTGAGAAATAATTGTTGTTTCTATTTGCTCAGCAGAGACCGATAACGTAAACAAACTTATTAGTATTAACCCAATTGAGACTCTCATGTTCACTCCGAAACCTACAGTTTAGAAATAGCACATAACGCCGCCATTAAAAACAAGCGCTCTATGCTCCGGCATTTGTATTGATGCGAGTTTTCATTTTATAAAATCATCAGCTTTATTATAGTGACTGAAAATTTAAGAAACGAAAACAGCTGGCTGTTTTTATCTTTATTAATTAGCTTGTTAGGCATACTTACACAAAAGCTCTGGAATTAAAAATATTGGCGGTTTACCTGCTTATTTTTGCAGTTCTTGCGCGGTTAATAGCAAACCAACTTTGCCTAGGCCTTCACACAACTCAATGAAACGGCTAGGCTCTTGAGAGTCCATTTTCAGAGGGAATATCGCTCTAGTAAGTACTGAATGGGGGCTAAAGCAGTTAAAGAGAAAAACAAACTATTCACGATAAAGCATCTCTGAAAAAGTAAACGTAAACTTTTGTAAAATTTCGAGCCTCACATTTTACATAACATGCCTGTTTTAAAGTCAGACGGAACTCTATGCTAGTTACAGCTCAAAACCTATGTATACGATCATAAGAAAACGTATTCAAAACCTCAATGAAGAGTCTAAGTTATTCAGGAATCACTTATTATTGTACAAATTTATCCACCTCTAACACAATAAAGATCATATAAGATAAGGATAGCCGTACTGTTTCCAAAAATAACTTTCTGTTATGTGGACTAAGTTCTCTTGAAATGATGATTCAATCCAACCGACCTAAAAATGTTGTTACATAATTACTTAAGGAAAATCAATGAAATATATAATTCTTTTTAAATTGGGTATTTGTATCCTATTAATAGGAGGAGCGGTACAAGCGCAGGAAGAAAACTGGACACAAGAAGAATGGAATAACGTTGAACTAAAAACAAAACATGTAGCTGAAAATATTTATATGGTTTTGGGATTGTGGCACGGCAATTCAACTATATCTGTTGGTCAAGATGGCATACTCCTCATTGATGACCAATTTGCACCGTTAGCAGGTAAGCTTACAGAGACTATCACTGACATATCACCAAAAAATATCAAATATGTAATAAATACGCACTCTCATACGGATCATATTGGAGGTAATGCAAAACTCAGTAAGCTCGGAGCTACTGTGATAGCTCACGAAAAAGTTCGGGAGGATATGAAGAATGATCATGAAAACTTTATGATGAATACTCCCTCATCACCCGATGGACTACCTACTATTACATATAAAAAACGGTTGAATTTATACTTTAATAATGAAGAAGTACAAATTATTCATATCAGTAATGCCCATACAGATAACGATAGCATTATCTATTTTAAAGGAAGTAATGTTATCCATATGGGAGATATATATTTCACATCAGGCCTTCCTTATATAGATGCAGATATTGGGGGAGACATTGATGGTATGATCAAAGCTGTTGAAATAGCATTAACTATAAGTAATGAACAAACTAAAGTAATTGCTGGTCACGGCCCCATAAGTGACAGCAAAGGTTTGAAGCAATATCTAATAATGCTAGAAACCTCACGTTCAATAATAAATGACGCGAAGATGAAAGGAAAAAGCCTCTTAGACATACAAAATAAACCTAATTTTTTTTGAATTCGTTAGAACAGCCATGGAATGATAATAGTGTTGGAGGCTTAAATCATTTTATCAGTTCTGTATTCAAGACTATATGAATGTAGGTGTTCTTCTGCCAAACGATATAGATGTTTGTACCATAGGCAGAAGAAACTAGTGATATAATGACTCAGTACTGATGATTACTTTTACCACATTGGAGACCTAATTAAAACGTTAATTCATCTTGATAAATGAGCCACTTTGCTATCAAAGCGGTCGTTGATTCTCAATCAATTTTTAAGTCGTAGTCTCTATTAAACTCGAATTCTTGAGATAACCTACAACCGTTTTTAAATCTTGCGAATGCTGAAGGAAACACATAAAAGCCTTTAACTTTTTTACTGTTTTGAGTAATCGCTTTTTTAACTAATTTAAATATGTCTTTAGCTGATTGTGAGTAATAGGCAGAACTTATTGTGGTAGTAACTATATTTTCAGGAGCGGCTTCTCCTCCTATTAATATCGAAATGGACTCAGGGTTGTATACTTCATCAATGCATATCTTTATGCCACTACCATCATTCATTTTAATCTCATGTGGTTGCAATTCAGTTGCTTTTGCCATGCAAGTAAAAACGTTTGATTGTGTCGGCTGACTATAAGTTACTCTGAAGTTAAGCATTTCAGTGGCGTTGTTACAGACCAAGTTTGGCTGGTTTACTTCACTCAGGCTCTATACATATTTGAAATGGCCTGCTAAATCGATTGATTTAAACATTAAAGTTAAGTCGTCATAATCTGCATATATTTCGAGGCTAGAACCGTGCATTAATTTTCCCTAAACACCATTTATTTTATTAAGTCTTGAACAACTGTTAATCACTTCAGGCTTACATTAAGCTTTTCAATTGGTTAGGTCAACTATGCCGCTATCGCGTTCATTAGAGGCGTTGTATTTAAGGTGATTAAAATTACCAAAAAGGGTTGTTGTACGCACTCATATTTTGCTTTAAGCTTTTTCACTGTAAAAGCTTAATTTATCTAAAAACTTAAATTATATAAAAACTAAATATAAATACGGCACTGATGTAAGGACACACAAAACTCATGACTCACCGCAAAGTTAACTTGTCGATTTTATTAATCATGCTCATCACTTTCTTAACCGCAATTATCCTAAACTTAGTCGATAGTTCATCAGTAGCCGATGCTACGAATATTAAACTGTCTAGCTCAACGACTCCCCCTCTCAAGACAATTGTCAAAGCTGAAAACACTGCCACTCCTTCAGGTATTGCAGAGCCCAAGACTATTGTGGAAGATACGGGTATTCAAAATGGTCAATTAGTCATCATGCAAAGACCTGACTGGAAATTTGAAGGAAATCTAAAAGAGCAACTTGAAAGACTTAAAATCGCCGCAGAAAATGGCAATGATGAGGCAAGCTATGTTCTTGCTATGAACCTTAGGCATTGTTATTACAGCCCCGTAGATGACATTGCATTTGAGAAGAAGTTAGAGCAAGTCTATGAGTTTAGTGATAACGAACTCGCTGTGGCTAATATTACAAAAAGATACGAGTATTGCTCTGGCATTGATCAAAAGCAACGCAACCAGTTTTATAATTACTCAAAAGACGCAGCAAGCAATGGCTACGTAGCCGCACAGGAATATATTGGTAGTATTACCTCGGAATTGTTTATGGAGTCTCAGGGGTACAAAAACCTTGAGCGAGACCAATTTATAAAAGTGCGCGACGGCTTTATTGAACAAAAAATTGGATTTTTGCAGCAAGCAGCTAAAAATGGCAGCATTAAGGCATTAATTAGACTTTCTAATATGAATCATTCGCAAAACTATGGCGAGAATGGTCATGTTAAATCCTTTGCATTTAATCAATTAATCCTTGAGCTTACTCAAAACAACAAAACATATAATAAGTATTCGTGGTTTCAACAAAGAATGCACCCTCAGTTAACGTCAGACGAAATTGATAATGCATTTGCAATGTCTGAAGAATGGTTAGAAATAATTAGATCAAACGGCACATTATATTTAAATGGAAACTAGACATGTTATGTGATTAATAAAAGAGAATAATCACTTAATGTTGAAGAAGTCGCAATAATTCAAGTAACTGAACTTATTGAATAACTTTTAGCTGCAGAAGTTTTGGATGAAAACCGTTAAGCTTTAACAATTAGACCCCATTAGTTTACTACAGTAGCTTAATTCTCCTTTATTGTATTGAGTTGATAGCTCATTTAATTCATCTTTGTTTTTTTTGGATAGTCCAGTAAAATAGTTACCCTTTAACAGTTCTGTAAAGGTTAGCGATGAAACGCGTTGTTTTATATATTTCAGATAAATGCCCCCATTGCCGTGAAGCTCAAAAATACTTGGATGATAATGGCATTAAATACAGGTTAACAAATGCGAAAATGCAGCGAGGTAGAAAAGAACTTGACGCTATAGGAGCTCGCTCTGTACCAGCCCTTAAGATTGGTAATGAAGTAATGATTGGCTGGAACCTAAAGACTTTTAAGAAACTCTATGCCGAAGATTAAGAAGTAAAATTATCTAACTAGATAATTGAGCAACCAATGAGCACAAAGTTATTGATTACTTTATTCGAGTGAATAACGAAATATAGAGGAGTGAAAAATCACTTTCAAGGGAAGATCAATTATTGAAAGCATCGTTTTTTGTTTCAAAATGGAAGTTGATAGTTATCTCCCTCCTACGTTTAATGGGGATTTTTGTCTCACAAAGTAATATTAGACACATACTGAATCGTAGCTGCTAGTCTGATAAACAGTCATTTATATGAACAAAAAAGGCTGATTAGCTAACTAATCAACCTTTAAAACAATTCTTTTAAACAGTACTTTTAATAGAATATCTAAGTACTTGTTATCAAAGCCTAAAAGACAAAGTCAAAACCAGCAACAACATTACGGCCAACTTCACTCGTTTGGAACGGGCGAGATGGGTCTCCAATATAACGTTTATTTTGTTGATCTGTTAAGTTGGTACCTTGCAGGTATAAACTTAAACCGTTATCAAACTTATATTTAACTTTTGCCGTTAAACGGGCAATAGATTCGTTAAAACGCGGGAAACTATATTGAATTTGCTCATAATACGCATCACGGTAATTATAAGATAAACGTGCATCCCATTGGTCTGTGCTGTAGAAAAATACTGCATTATAGGTAGACTCTGACAAGCCAGCCAAAGGTAACTGTTCACCGGTTAAAGGATTTGTCTCTTCAGTATCACTATCAACATAAGTATAGTTTGCTTGAATGCCTAAACCGTCGAACGGTGCGGGTAAACTCGTGAACTGATGCGAGATTGCTGCTTCAATACCTTTAACAGAACCGCCCTCTTTATTAACGGGTTGCGTTACTCGGTATAAGTCGCCATCACCTAATAAGTCTTCTAGTGATTCTTGCGTCGTTACAAAGGTTTTCACATCATAATAGAAAACACCTAAACTGACACTTGAGCCTTCATTGTAATACCACTCAGCTGATAGATCATATTTGTCCGCTTCAAAAGCTTCTAAATCGGCATTACCTTTTTTAGCTGTTCTTGTTGCACCATCATCTGTCACCTGATCAGGATCTATATTGTTAACAAAAAGTTGTTGCGCCAATTGCACATAAGCCGGACGAGAAATTACCGTAGAATAAGCACCACGAACGACCCAATCATTTTCTAAGTCTAAGATTAAGTTCATGCTAGGCAATAACTTACTTGATTCCCCTTTTTGCACAAAATCAAAGTCAAAATCATTAAGTTTTACTAAATCATCAGCATTTTTCCAGTTCAATTCGTTTGAAAAATTGAACGTTTCAGTGCTTTGATCGCTATAACGCAAACCAAAGTTACCGCGTAACATCATGTTATTAAAATCATGCTCAAAGTTTGCCTGAGCATAGACTGAAGCTATTTCTTCTGTTACATCATAAGAGTTACCCGAATGAGCTCTGTAATCATAAATGATGCCAAAGTCTTTCATATTGCTTGGATCTAAAAACTGATAACTATTAATCGCCTTAGCGCTAACACCACTAAGGAAACCACTAGGTGTAGTACTGAGCGTACCTATTTCGCTCGCTGGCAAACGTAAACCACCATGAGCTTCAGTATTTTTATGGTAATCATTTGCTACAAGCCATTGACGCTGCTCTTGGGTCGCCTCGGTATAACGAGCCCCAAACATAATAGAAGTGATAAAACCATCGTCTAAATAATATTCGCCATCTAAAGCAAGGTAACTATTCTCATTGTCACTGCTTTTTTTAGCTTTTGCATGTGACCAAGCAACCCCTGCACCAATACTTTCTGGTGTTTCATCATGATATTGCACATATCCTATGCCATCATCAATGCTTACTGTAGTACGCCCAGAGACAACATTACGCATCACATTAATATCACCACTACCACCTGATGAGTTTGATGTTCCGATAGCACCTTTTAAGGTTAAATTGTCCCCTAACCATTTAATATCATATTGAAATGATTCACTTTCTAATACTGCATCACGATAAATTGCCGCTGCCCAGCCTGCTCGGCCATTTGCCGGCGCCGAATAATCAATACTGGTAATGGTATTAGTGGCTTCATCTAATGTCGCATCTAATACTGTGCCTGGCTTGCTATGTTTGTAATAACCGGCATGATTTAAAGAGATTAGGTTAGTATTTAAGTTATTACCTTCCATATCACTGCTCAGGTAACTAAAGTTCATATCAATGGCTTCGCTTGGTTGATATTGCAAACTAACCATCGCTGTTTTACGTTCACGATTTTGATTGAAATTAGCCGAGCCTACAGCGCCTGGTACTAGAACATCGGTAAACTCACTACCATCTGCAGTCGTGAAACTTTGCTCTTTATAGCTATATATTTCGACAGCATCACGTCTACTATCAACATTTGAATAATCTAGACTCACTAAAGCGCCGAATTTATCATTCAATTTCCAGCTAGCAAGTGCCGATGCTTTTGGCGCAGTATCTTCTGATAAGGTATTGTAGCTAGCTGAGCCAGAAGCAACTAACAGTAGTTCTTTATTTTGAGATAAAGGCTTACGGGTAACAATATTAACCGTACCACCTACACCACCCTCGGGTAGATAGGCCTCTGTCGATTTATGCACTTCTGCACGCTGAACTATTGTTGAAGGTAAAAGACCATAGTTAAAACCTCGGCTAAGCGAGTTTTCTAAGTTAAATGAGCTACTACTAAGTTGTTGACCATTAACTAAAGATAAATTTTTACCTGGCCCAAAACCACGAATACTGATACTTTCACCATCACCACTTAAACTACGTGTAATCGATATACCCGGAATACGCTGTAAGGATTCAGCAACGTTAGTATCAGGAAAACTACCAATATCATCAGCAGTGATTGAATCAACCACTGAGTTTGCATTTCGTTTGGCGTTTAAAGAGCTAGTGATACTGTCACGGTAGCTAGTGACTTCAATAACTTCTATCTCTTCTTTTTTCTTTTTTTCTTTTGCAACGTCTTCACTAGTGTCAGCAGCAAACGTATTAAAACTGGCACTTAATACAATCGGCATTAGCGCAAACGTTACTGCTGAAGCGACTTTGTTTTTTCTACATTTCATCATGTTCATATTTATTCCCAAGCATGTTTTATTTGTTGAAAACCTGATACATATTTGTACCTACAAAAAGCAATATGAATAAATCAACTCTGTTGAGTTAAGGTTCTCCCTTGCTTTGTGCATCAAACTCCGTTTGGTCTTCCTTTCGAAATCATAGGTATGAACTTCTTAGTACGTTCTATTGTTTTGTCGCTAATAATTATTACTCAGAGACAACTCACCTTTATTGACTTCTACCTATACAATGCGCTTTGAGAATATATCTTTCTATCGGCGTATCCGGCATCAAAGAGTCAGGCTTTCAGTAACTACCTATAGGGCTTACCCTACAAGGAGTTAGCACACAAACGCATAAAACAAAAACAGTGCGAAGGTAGCTATTTACAAGACTATATATTATAAACTAAGTTATAGTAAACTAGTTTACACCAAGCCATAGCGTTGTTTATCATATACAATAAACACGCAAAGGGCTAGGTGTAATTATTCACAAATAGTATAAACAGGCTTATGACCCCCTGTTAGTTGTATCAAGTTGGAGTAGTAAATATGTTGAAAATATTATTAGTAGATGACCATTCTGTCGTTAGAGCAGGAATTAGACAAATACTTCAAGAAGCAGATTTCTCCGTTGACATAAGCGAAGCTGCTGATGCTGCTAGCGCATTAAAAATGATCCGCCAACAAGATTGGGACTTAGTATTGCTTGATATTCGTTTGCCCGACAGAAGTGGTGTTGAATTACTTAAACTAATAAAAGCTGATAAAGCTAAGTTGCCTGTGCTTATTTTAAGTACCTACCCTGAATCTCAATATGCGGTGAGGTTAATTCATGGCGGTGCTGCGGGTTACCTCTCCAAGGATGCTGATGATGAGGAGATACTCAATGCCGTTAAAATTGCTGCAAAGGGAAAGCGTTATTTAAGCGCCGAAGTTGCAGAGCTATTAGCCAACCATATTAGCCGTGGCGTGAAAGATGAAAAGATTGATTGCTTGCACGAAACCCTTTCTGACAGGGAATACCAAGTATTTCTAGAGTTAGCTATTGGCTCTGGTCCAAATATCATAGCTGATAAACTCAATGTTAGCGCGAAAACTATCACCACACACCGCGCGCGCATTTTACAAAAAATGGGCTTTACCAATAATGCTGAAATCGTCTTATACGCCAACCGCTATGACCTAATAAACTAAGCTATCGACAATATTATGACAAAATCTGCTCAGCTATATTTGTTGCTCATTATACTTTTTATGGTGACTGTTTTTTGCTGTGGTAATTGTTTAGCAAATAAAGGTACGCAACAACAAGTGCAGAGTTCAACTGCATGGCAAAAAACCTGGTTAACACCTTCAGAGCAACAATGGCTAAGCCAACATAAAGTGATAAAGCACGGCATGGTAGGTGGCAAAAGGCATATGCCTTTTGAATATACTGATGATTTCGGTCAACACCAAGGACTAACTTCTGATTATTTAAAGATAATATCTGACAAGTTAGATATAGAAATACGCTCAACCCTTCGCTCCCCAAAATTTATCGGCTTAGCTAATGCGCTAAGATCAGGAGAAGTTGATTTTGCCTCATACTTGCCAAAAACGACCAATTTACAAACAGATGTCATTTTTAGTAATGCCATCATAAAAATGCCGGTAGTATTACTTGGCAGACAAAACGCCCCAATTATACAAGGCTTAGACTCGTTACGATATGAACGAGTAGCAGTACAGTATGGTTCATACGCCCATGCTTTTTTAGCAAGGAACCACCCTAATGTTGACATTACCTTTGTCAAAACAACTGTATCAGGTCTTCAGGCCTTAGATAACCATGAAGCCGATGTGTTTATTCATAATGTTTTTTCAGCCGAATATTATCAACGAAAATTAGGTATAACCGGCTTAAAAGCATTAGCGACAACCTCTTATGATTACGAAATCATGTTTGCTGTCTCTCAAGAAATGGCTCCACTTATCCCTATAATAGAAAAAGTCATTAGTGACATTTCAGCACGAGAAAAGCGCTTAATTTTCGACAAATGGGTAAATATTCAAATTGAAAATAAACTCGATATAACCTTGGTTATCCAGTCATTAGTCATCGTTACATTGATAATCGCATTGATCATCGCCCTTTTTAGTTATTGGAACCGCCAACTAGCAGAAAAAGTTGCCGAGAGAACCGTTGAACTACGCAATTTAGCTCGACATATGCAACAAGTAAGAGAAGAAGAAAAAGCAAAACTTGCCAGAGAAATACATGATGAACTCGGTCATACGTTAACAGCCTTGTCCATTGGCATTAGACGCCTGCGCAGCTGTAAAAGTGAGATTGAACGTGAAGGTAAATCAAAAGAGCTTAGCCAACTTGTTAAAAGCGCCTCACAAACGTCAAAACAAATCATGACAGACTTACGGCCAAGTATTTTAGAAGACTTAGGCCTTGTTGCCGCTATTGAGTGGTTAGCACATGAATTCAAAACTAGGCATGGAGTTAACTGTCATGTTACTGCCCATGAATCGCAAATAGAACTTTCCGCGGAAGCCTCTATCGCCCTTTTTAGAATTAGCCAAGAGTCATTAACCAATATCGCTAAGCACGCAAAGGCAAGCATGGTAGAGATAATTCTAACCTTGCAGGATCAAGAGCTACTGTTGCTTATCTCTGACGATGGCCAAGGATTAAAAATGGGCTGGGCAAGCAAAGATGGTTCTTACGGGATTCAAGGCATGCGCGAACGCGCTATTGCTTTAGGTGGAGGTTTAACAGTAGACAGTAAAGAGGGCCAAGGCGTACAGCTATTGGTCCGTATCCCGTGTTAGATATCCTTGATTGCAACTAATCGCCAGTAAAGTGAGACTAAATGAACTTTTCAAGCCATGCATTTGCTTCTTGATGAGTCGAGAAAAAGTTAACATTTTGCAATGCTAGAGAAGGTGTGCGATGTAACATTATTTGCTTATTAATTTCACAATTTATTATAAATGCTTTTGCTTTAAGGCGGGTATTATTAACCCATGCATTGATAGCTTCTAACTCAGAAAACGCCTCTGGCGTGCCACCGTCTAGCTTTGTATTATCTATCAGCATGACAAATGATCTATCTTCTAACGACATAACAATAGATTTAACTGTATTACCATATTCGCAAACACTTTCAGCGTTAAAAGAGCCAATAAAAACAGCACTAATAACATTTCCTTCAAGTGATACTTCAACTTTTCCATGAGAAAGCGGCATTTCACCCCCCTTTTCTTTATTGATAAACTTTTTATTGTGTTCGATTACCACTCGATGCAACCACTAAAAACGACAGCACGCATTTCCCTGTTTGAGCAGCTTGGTGTATTTCTAATTTTCTACAGACGCCATTTTTACTCCGGCAAAAATGAGCATCATACCAGCAGAACGATTAATAAATTTAATCATAGCGGGCTTTATACCTACCTTAATTGATTTAAACCCTAAATAACCATAAAGGGAGTAGCAAAAAAGATCTAAAAACAGTGTTATTAGACATAACAATGCTAACTGAGGAAGAATCGGTTGTGATATATCGATGAATTGAGGTAACAGTGCCGAAAAATACAAAAGCGCTTTAGGATTAGACAGCTCTAAAATAAAGCCCTTTAAAAACACTTTATAAACACTACCTTTCTTATTGTTTGCAGGATTAATACTTAAAGGACCAGCATGGCTAAAAATAGCACTAAAGCCAAGGTAGAGAAGATAGGCAACGCCCAGCCATTTAATTATTGAAAATAGTGTATGTGACGCAATTAAAAGCGCTGCGATTCCTGTTGCTGACAAAACGAAAAAAACAACGTTAGCTATCGCAATTCCTAAAATAACCAAAAAAGAACGCTTAAAGCCATTAGATGCTGACTCGGCCGTTACCGCAATTGCAGCAGGCCCAGGCGAGAGCACCACCACAAATGTGGTTACCAGAAAAAGCATTAGTGTTTCAATTGGCACCATTAGATACTCCTTAATATATTCATTTATACGCCTGATTAAACAGCTTGATACCTTACGATTATGCTACAGTATTTATTAATGCCCGTCTGCAGCTATGAGTTTGCCCGCTGACATTTCCAGCATATTTCAAATGATAAATCATTGCTTTCAGAACAGCTTTTACAGATCCATTCACCTGTCTTATTACTTTGCGATGATTTTACAATTTCTATTGCGCGATCATAATCTAAATCATTAACAACCCATATCTCTGGCCATGAATCGAAAGTTGATATTTCACCTACAGCTCCCTGAGCATATTCATTTTTCAGAAACACTTCAATTTCTTCAGCTTCGATAATATTTTTCACATTATTAACAAGAAAACTACTTTCGTTGCTATATACCATTTTCATCATTAAATACTCATTTGGCTTGTTAAAGGAATTGTTTATCGTTGGTCAAGTATTTAACGAAGGGGAAGTAGCCTACGACTATTTTCCCTTTCATTAATTTATTATATGCTTCTTTCGATAATTTTTAAGTTAGTAATTTCACTTGCATCAGGCTCTTCAAAATACTTACTAACCTGATAAAACATAGCTTGGGTATCAAATTTGGCTCTTGAAGGTTGCTCAGTACTTCTTTGTGCAATTTGTTTTAGACACAGTGCATTATTTACTTTCAGATAAATAAGCTCAACTACTGACTCGGCCTCAATAGATAAGGTATTGAACCATTTTCGTTGTTTTTTTGTATTGGCCGGAAAGTCCATAACCACACTTGTTCCTGTCTTCAATATCTTTTGAACATGCATTTTTATTAAAGGCTTTAACCGTCCAGAAAATTTAATATAGTCATCAAAGGAAGTGATCTGCTCAGGGTAAAGGGCTGATAACCACTCGTCTTCAGAAATAAGTACAGCATTTCGCTCAATCGCAATTCTTTGAGACTCAGTTGATTTTCCTGCTCCCATTTTGCCACAAAAAATTATCAGTGCTGTACTAGCTGTCATAAGATTTCCTTGGGGGTTTTCGTCTTGTTATACTTTCGCTTCTTCAATGGATAACTCTGCTTCTTTTTCCGCTTGTATAAAGCAGTTCTCTAATA
>Ga0114909_1000317_pt1 | contig 37258 bp, 31 predicted proteins | sample MalvireepMed_906_FD_87290 | JGI IMG/M metagenome (GOLD analysis project Ga0114909, IMG submission 87290) | Marine viral communities from the Global Malaspina Expedition - Malaspina viral metaG DeepMed_906 | ecosystem: Environmental > Aquatic > Marine > Oceanic | place: Mediterranean Sea...
ATTCTTGACTATGCATTCTCACTATAATTATCTTAAGACAAGGACATGATTAAAATAAAGCAAAGGCGAACGGTTAAAAAACAAACAAAAACAATTGTTGTACACCAAAGGTTACATCTATAATTACAGGCTTAACGATTGCCTATAATTCACTGCGAATTTGAACTAACTAACGCTTTAATTTGTTTAGATATTTTCTTACGAACATGATTTAATTTGGGTTTCTCATCAAAGGGAATCGGTCGGCATAACTGCATTGTTTGTATACCGAGACGCGCCGTTAACATACCTGCCCCCAACCCTTGAGCAAAACGAGCAGATAATTTCCCTAATAATTCAGCGCCAAGCATATCGCTACCAAAGTCACTAATAATTTCACTTGCACCAGCGTAAGCCATGTTTACAAAAACTTGCTTGATTAGTTTTATCCGACTCCAATAGCCTAACTTTAAGCCATAAAGCCCTGCTATTTTATTTATCATGCGTAAATTACGGGATAACATAACAAGCATATCGATAATTGCTACAGGGCTTAAAGCAACCAAAACTACAGCTTCGGTGGAGAATTTTGCAACTTCATTAAGCGCTTTTTCATCGACTTTACCCAGTACAACACGTGAGTATAATTGCACAAGTTCTTTTGATGAAAGTTCAGATGATAAGGACTCTTGCCACTGTGCTTGTGCTGCATCAAAGACTAAATCACAAGGTAAACTATTACTTAACTTTTGACAAAACTCTTCAGCATTGTCTGTTTTGCTTCCTGTCGACAAACCCACTGTATTAGCAAATTGCTCTTGAGATAAAAACTCTTGTGCTTGTTGTTTTACTTCTTGCTGATGTTTAAATTGCCTTACACCAACGAACTCTTGCCATACCGCTCTACCGCTCACTACCGACAGCGCAGCTAACAATGCAGCATAGATGCTGGTTATTATCGGTGAAGTACTAAACCCTTCAAGAAAAAACTGAGTACCTTCAATGAAAACAATAAGCATAAACAAGCTAATAATCACTCGCCATAACCAAGTTGATTTAGCGCTTACAATTTGTTGACTATCTTTAGCTAGCTTCTGTGTAACTAACTCGTCACTACATACATCATCCAAGTCAGTATTTTCAATAATTACGGGAAGGTTGTCATCATTATCAAAAACAATTTGCTGAGCTATGGTTGATGAGTCTTCAATCCTTCCACCTTTAACAGACAATTCATTTTCATCAAATAATATCTGCTGCTGGTGACTCGACTCTACGTCTTTAATTATCAATTTTTCTTCTGAGTTGCGCTTAGTTGTTGTCATATCATTTTGTCTGCTAATAAGAATTGTAAGACCTGATCCATACGAACATGGGGCAAGCCCCGATGCTTCTCTAACTCACTAATAGGTGAAAAATCAATAAAGTTGAAAGCGTTTTGTTGCCAATATTCACTGCTTGGCAGGTTATTTGGAACCTCTCCTGGGAAAACAGTAATCTTTTTAGCTAACTTCGCCTTTGCTTTTTCACTGTTAGCATCAGTTGATGTATCACTTGAGTTTGTTTTTTCGTCAACTAAAGGAAGCCCCTGTATAACAGGCACTTGTTTGCCTTGGTGATTAACTGAGCCAGTTTGAGTCGATTTAACTGAAGCAATGGCTAACGTTTTCACTTCAACAGCTTCATAATTTAGCTGATGTTTACTCTTATGAATAAGTTGATTAAGCAAAGAAACTAACGGTGTATGTTGTTCAGGTGTAACATGATCGACCTTAGTCGCAGCGAATAATAACTTGTCAATTTTTGGAGAAAACAAACGGGATAACAAGCCTGACTTTCCATAACTGTAGCTTTCTAAAATCATACTAATTGCCTGCTCTAAATCGGCAAAACTTTCCTTACCGTTATTTAGCGCGGTTAAGCAATCAGCAAGTACAATTTGTCTATCAAACTTCACAAAGTGTTGTTGATAAAACTTTCTTACGACTTGTTCTTTATACTCAAGATAACGAGAACGTAACATACCAATAAAACTATCATCTGCGGCATTCTGATAATCATTAGCATCAAGGGCTGATAGGTCAGGGAAAGGGAAGAATTCAAGAATTGGAGCACCGCTTAGCTCACCCGGTAAAATAAAACGACCTGGTTGAATAACAGACAAGCCTAATTCATGTCTAAAGGTATGCAAAAGCTTAGTATACTCTTGTGCTAATTCAGCCAATAATTCTTCACTCGCTGGAGCAAAAGGGTCGAGTTCAGTAAGCTTATCAAGGAAAGCTTTACTGTATTCATTTCTGGGGGCGCTTCTTAATAAGCTTTGTGTTTGATCAGACCACTCTTGATAGGTCTGCTTCAACATGGGCAAATCAAGTAACCATTCTCCCGGATAATCGGTAATATCAATCGTTAACGTTGCCATATCAGTAGCGTATTTTAAAACTGTACTTGGCTGGTAACGTATAGCAAGTCGTAACTCACTAATACCGTGAGTAGGCTCAGGCCACATAGCAATATCGGCAGTTAAAGCTGACATTGCACCATCATAATCAAAACGAGGCACATGAAAGTGTTTTTGTGGCACCCTTTTCGCAGCAATAAAGCTACCTTGATGTACGGGATCAAAAAAGCTTAACCGCGTGCCATTGCCTTCATTAATAAGTTGATTTACCAAAGAGGTAATAAAAGCAGTCTTACCACTTCGGCTTAACCCCGTTACAGCAAGTGTTATATGTTGATCAATAGTGCGACTAAATAACTCATTAGCCTTATGTTTTAACTTATCAATCCGTGCTTTTTTGATTAATACCATAACCTAATTAACGTTAATGCAGTGTGTGAGGTAGTATTTGATAATACGAAGTTTTTTATAAAAATAACAGCGCGAATTCTAAATTATATACAGCTATAACATAGTAAATCCGCACTGAGTTATTTTTGGAGTGTATTGTCGAGTTACAACTTATTAATTTCTCTGGCTACCGTAAACTCTGGCGAAGTGACATACTGCTCCATAGATTGCAGCTTGCCCTCAAGTGCTCGAAATTTACGACGAATATCATGAAAAGCTTGTTTTGGTGGCTCTCCGGATTGCCAAATACGTGCCTTTACTTTGATAGACTCATTAGCCACTTGTTCGTCATAGTCATCTTCATTTCTCGACTGTTTGTAATTAGAATGACGAGACGCCCCTTTCCCAAAAGATTTCTTGTCAGAGAAAGAGTGTTGAGCTTTTGGTGTTTTATCAAGAATAAACCAAGCAGCAATATAACCTAATATTAAAAAAGGCATGCCAAAGAGAACCCCAGATACTACAAGTATTCTAACCAACCATGTTTCCCAGCCAAAATAATCAGCAAGACCAGCACATACCCCAGCTATTTTCCCTTGACTGGGGTTGCGGAACAATTCACCACGTTTCCTATTCATAATTTAGACCTCCAGTTCGGGGTCTCCGCATCCAAAATAGCTTCTAGCGTATGAATACGCTCACTCATTTTATCCGCCATTTCAGATAACTCTGATAATTGAATATATTCTTCTTCGCTTAAACCTTGGCTTACTTGTTTTTTACTACGGTAATGCAACACTAACCATATGGGGGCAACAATCACCATAAAAAGAATGACCGGTACAACAATAATCTCTTCCACAATATTCTCCTTGCTCTTACATGTGATCTGCTAAATGGTATATTTTATTAGACTTTATTTACCATGACTTATTTAGCAGCTACTTCTCTTTTTTCATTTTAGCTTTAAGCTCAGCTAGTTCATCATCTACTTTTTCATCAGCTTCAAGCTCTGCTATTTCATCAGCAAGTGATTTACTACCCAAATCATAAGACTCTACTTGTGATTCGATATCATCAATTTTACGCTCATAATGATCAAATCGGCTTAAAGCATCATTGATTCGGCTACTGTGAATATTCTCTTTTACTTTCAATCTTGAACTGGCTGTTTTCTCGCGCATCACAATCGCTTTTTGACGAGATTTCGCATCAGCAAGTTTTTCTTGTAATTGGCTAATTTCATCTTGCAGTTTAGCAATATGTTCATCAGTATGATTGAGTTCATTAAGTAATGCCTGTGAACTTTCGCTGCATTTTTTCTTTTCCATTAACGCGCCACGGGCTAGGTCTTCCCTATCTTTACTTAGTGCTAATTCTGCTTTCTCTTGCCACTGAGCAGCTTGCGATTCAAGTTGAGTTACCTGACGCGTTAACTCTTTTTTATCCGCAAGTGTTTTGGCTGAGGTTGATCGTACTTCAACTAAAGTATCTTCCATTTCTTGAATGATCAAACGCACCATTTTACGTGGATCTTCAGCTTTATCTAATATGTTATTAATATTTGAATTAATAATGTCGGTGAATCTTGAAAAAATACCCATGATAACTTCCTCGGTTTTAGCTAAACGTTAGCTCTACTTGCTAATATAATGCTTAAATTACGCCTCATACTGGCGTTACATTACTCTTTATGACTACTTTAGCTATATTCACTTTTTACGCCAAGTTTCAAAAGTAGCGTAACAATATGTTTTTACTTACTTTATTAATTTTTCAAAAAACACTTTTCACTGAGCAAGTAATAAAATACACTATTTGTTAGTGAAATAAACCAAATTTTAAGTCGAATTGTGTTTTGCAGCAATACTATTTGTTTATTGTCGATAAAATAAATATAAATCAAGTGAAACTGCTGCGATATAAACATAAGAATAGGTATGAGATATGACGCGTTTTAATCAACAAGATAACCTTCTTGGTCAAGCGAATAGCTTTTTAGAAGTTTTAGAACAAATATCTCAAATAGCTCCGCTAAGTAAACCAGTGTTGATTATTGGTGAGCGCGGTACTGGTAAAGAACTAGTCGCTGCTCGATTACACTTTTTATCTAAGCGGTGGGAGCAAAATTACTTAAAATTAAATTGCGCGGCATTAAACGAAAACTTATTAGAAACTGAATTATTTGGCTATGACAGTGGTGCTTTTACTGGCGCAAGTAAACGCCATGAAGGACGCTTTGAACGAGCAGACAAAGGTACATTATTTTTAGATGAAATTGCTAATACCTCTGGTCTAATTCAAGAAAAGCTATTAAGAGTTGTCGAATATGGTGAATTCGAACGAGTTGGTGGTTCCAGAACAATTCGCACTGATGTACGCTTAGTTGCAGCAACCAACGAAGACTTGCCAAGCCTTGCAGCCTCAGGGCAGTTTAGAGCTGACTTATTGGACCGACTTGCCTTTGATGTAATCACCCTGCCACCGCTGCGGGAACGCCTTGATGATATAGTTATGTTAGCAGAACATTTTGCTATTAATATGGCCCGAGAATTAGAGTTTGAGCTTTTCAGTGGTTTTACCGAAAAGGCCAAACGTAGTTTATTAGATTACCATTGGCCTGGTAATATCCGTGAGTTAAAAAATGTTGTTGAGCGTAGTGTTTATCGCTGTAATAACCCGCACTTACCTGTGCATGAATTAATTATTGACCCTTTTGAATCAGCATTCAGACCAAAACAGCTGATAAAAACTGCAGACAGAGTGGCTGTAACAGATACGCCCGTAACTCAAAATGACAAACATGACTCGATAAATAATTCAGTTCAAGCGACTAATCAACTGGACTCTGCCAGCCCAACTTTAAATAAAGGCGTAATAGGACAATTTCCTCAGTCGCTAAAATCCTTGTCCCAAGATTACGAAATAGAGTTAATTCAAACGGCATTAGCTCATTGTCAATTTAATCAAAAGAAAACGGCTGAAGCATTAGAACTGACTTATCATCAACTAAGAGGCTATTTAAAGAAGTACAATTTGCTTGATGGTAGCTTAACTGATGAAAGTTAACAGATTGATGATAAAGTTATTTAATACTAAGCAGCGCTATTTTTTAAGTGTAGCTTGCTTAATCATTTTAGTCAGTAGCTGTACTGACTCAAATAAATTATCACTACATGAGCGTAGTATTATTTATTGCTCGGAAGGGTCACCTGAGACATTTAACCCTCAACTAGTTACCTCAGGTACAACTATTGATGCAACATCTAATCAACTTTATGACCGTCTAATCGCCTACCAAGGGCAAGACAATGTTATAGGTCCTGCACTTGCCAAGTCTTGGCATGTAACACGCGATGGTAAAAAAATTACTTTTTATCTTCGAAAAGACGTGAGTTTTCATAGCACCCAATACTTCAGCCCAACAAGAACGCTTAACGCCGATGATGTCGTTTTTAGTTTTAATCGAATTCTAGATACATCTCATCCGTTTCATTATATTTCTGGTGGCAACTATCCTTTTTTTCAATCAGTAAAATTTGGCGAACTAGTAGAACAAGTCGAGAAAATAAATGATTACACGGTACGCTTTAAGTTAAAACGTAATGACAGTTCATTCTTAGCTAATTTAGCCACTGACTTTGCCATTATTCTGTCGCAAGAATATGCTCTACAATTAAGTAAACGCCAAGCAAGACATGAAATAGATATTTATCCAATAGGCACAGGCCCATTCAAACTAAAAGAATATCGAGTAGGTTCGTTGATTCGTTATTATCGACATGATGAGTATTGGCAAGAAAAAGCCCAAATTGAACAGTTGGTTTATGATATTTCACCGAGCAAAACCAGTAGATTAACCAAATTACTTGCTAAAGAATGTGATGTTAGCAGCTACCCAATTGCACATCAAAAAATAGAAGAGCGCAAAGATTTACAACTTGAAGCAGTAACCGCTCTAAATGTCGGTTACTTCGGTTTTAACACACAAAAGCCACCTTTTAATAACAAGCTGGTTCGCCAAGCTGTCAGCTTTGCTATAAATAAACAGGCCCTCATAGACACTGTTTATCGCGGACAAGCCAAAAAAGCAAGTTCACTATTACCTGAGACATCATGGGCTTATAGTGATAAAACTCCAGAACAAACATATGACCCAGTTAAAGCAAAATCATTACTTGAAGTCGCAGGATACCCGCAGGGGTTTACCATGGACATTTGGGCGATGCCAGTGCAAAGAGCTTATAACCCAAACGCTGTCACCATGGCAAAACTCATCCAAGCTGATCTCAAAAAAATAGGCGTAAAGGTAAATATTATTAGCTATGAGTGGAGTACTTTTTTACGTCGCTTAGCTGATGGTGAACATCAAAGTTTTTTATTAGGTTGGTCTGCAGACCACCCTGATCCTGATAATTTTTTCACCCCGATGCTTAGCTGCTCTGCCACAACCACAGGCAACAATAGAACCTTTTGGTGTAATAAAGACTACGACAAATTACTGCAACAAGCTTTGCTAACAACTAACATTAATAAAAGAAAAAAATACTACGAGCAAGCAATGGCGATCATTTCAGAAGAAGTTCCACTATTACCCATTGCTCATTCAAAGCGTTTTCAAGCGCGGGGCACTAATGTTAAAGGCACCATTTTAGCAAACTTCGGTGGTGTTAATTTTTATCGTGTAGCTAAAACTAACGCCGTTGATAATAAAGAAAATGAGGCTATTGATTAATATGTTCATTTTTACTTTACGACGCCTCAGTTTATTTATTTTCACCATGTTAATGTTAACAATGCTGTCCTTTAGCTTGAGCTTTTTGTTTCCCGGAAAAAGCGTTATTAATTTATCAGGGCAGATCAATGCTACACCTAGCCAGCTAATTGCACTTAATGAGAATTATCAAACTGACAAAAATATTGTCCATCAATTTGGGGCTTATTTGTCCCATATAGCACAAGGCGACCTTGGTCAATCAATGGCAAGCCAATCACCTATTAACGCTGAGATAGCTGAACTATTGCCGGCAACGATCGAATTAAGCTTAGTTGCATTATTAATCGCAATGTTCGTCGGTATCCCTTTAGGCTTTATTGCTGCGATCAATCACAACAAAGCTAGCGATAATGCTATTTTATCTTTTGCCATGTTAGGTTATTCAATTCCTGTCTTTTGGCTGGGTTTGTTAGCTATTTTATTTTTCTCCATTGGCTTAGGTTGGCTACCTTCGGCAGGACAAATAAGTCTACTTTTTGAAATAGAGTTTGTTACTGGCATCCAGTTCATTGATATTCTTCTCAGTGATAGTCCGTACAAATGGCAAGCATTTAATAACGCCAGTGCGCATATAATTTTACCTGCCTGCGTTATTGCGCTAGCACCAGCAACCATATTTATACGCTTATCTAGAGCCTCAATGATAGAGGTACTTGCTACCGGTTATATCAGAGCGGCTAGAGCAAAAGGACTTAGCAGTCGGCAAATTATTTTTCGCCATGCAATTCGCAATGCGTTAATCAAAATTATTCGCCATGTGGGTTTACAGTTTGCTAATCTTGTTACTATAGCAATGGTAACTGAGGTGATATTTAGTTGGCCAGGCATTGGTAGGTGGCTTATAGAAAGCATTTATCAGCGAGATTACACGGCCATTCAAAGTGGTTTATTAGTGCTCTCATGTTTTATCTTTATTGTGCATATTTTAACTGACTTTATTTATGCTGCGTTAAACCCATTAGCACGAGGAAATAACTATGGCTCGTGAGAAAATATATCAGGAAGAGATATTCCCCTCTCCATTTATGCAGCTCTGGCTTATTTTTCGAAGAACGCCAGTTGCCATGTTAGGTTTCGCCTGTTTTTTGTTCCTAATATTTTTCGCAATATTTGCTCCTTTATTGGCGCCATACTCGCCAGTAGAGGGACACTTGGATATGATATTGTTGCCTCCTGCATGGCATAGTGATGGTAATGTCAGCTTTTTGTTAGGCACTGATGAGTTAGGGCGAGATATGCTCTCTCGATTGATGTACGGTACCTCACTCACTTTTGGGTTAAGCTTCATTGTTGTTATTATCTCTCTCGTTATTGGCGTAATTATTGGTTCTTTATCAGCGCTAACCAAAGGGTTAAAATCAAGTTTTCTAAATCATTTTCTCGATGTGGTTTTATCTATCCCTTCATTGCTTTTAGCAATTATTATTGTTGCTATATTAGGCCCTGGTATCAGTAATACAGTTTGGGCGATAGTTATCGTTTTGATTCCACAATTTATTCATATCACTCGATACGCCGTAAAAGAAGAGTTTCGCAAAGATTATGTGCTTGCTTCTCGCCTTGATGGAGCAAGTAATTTCAGAGTACTGTATTACTCAGTGTTTCCGAATATTGTTGAGCGTATAATGAGCCAGGCAACACTGGCACAATCGACTGCTATTTTAGAGATTGCCACTCTGGGTTTCCTAGGGCTTGGTGCGCAGATCCCATTACCTGAATGGGGCGCTATTCTAGCGAATGGTTTAGAGCGATTTTACATTGCCCCTTGGACTGTTTATTTACCTGGTTTAGCGATACTTTTTTCCGTTGTTACGACCAACTTAGTTGGTGAAGGCATGCGTCACGCTTTAAAATTGCGTAAGGACAACTAATGAACTTACTCGATATTCGTAATTTATCCATTGAATTAGAAACACCAAATGGTCGAATCCTTGCTGTTGACCGTGTTAGCTTATCAATGAAAGAAGGTGAGGTTCGGGGACTGGTTGGTGAGTCAGGTTCTGGAAAGTCCCTGCTAGCGCAAGCTATTATCGGTGTATTGCAAGATAAGTGGCATGTCCATGCAGACAGATTTCATTGGCGAGGCATTGATTTATTACGTTTAAGCCTAGAGGAGCGTAAAGCGCTACTATGTAAAGATATTGCCATGATATTTCAGGAGCCTATGAGCTGCTTAGACCCGACAACAAGTATTGGTGAGCAGCTCAGTGAAGCGCTTGATAATAAAGAATTTACGGGAAATTTTTGGCAAAAAAAGCTGCAACGTAAAAAAACAGTCATTAAGTTGTTGCATAAAGTAGGCATTAAAAAACACGATATTTGTATTAAAAGTTATCCTCATCAATTAACAGAGGCAATATGTCAACGAGTCATGATTGCTATTGCTTTGGCTGGCCAACCAATATTACTCATTGCCGACGAACCAACTGCAGCAATGGAAAGTACCAATCAAGGGCAAATATTTAGATTACTTGCCAGTCTAAATCAGTTGAAAAACATGTCGATCTTATTGATTAGCCATGATCTAGAGAATATTACCCATTGGACCAATACCATTACCGTTATGTATAGTGGTCAATTCGTTGAAGCAGGCACAACAGAGCAAATTTTTACCAAGCCAATGCATCCTTATACCCGCGCTTTAGTTGATAGTAGTCCGCAAGCTAACCTACAACTACCTGTAAAGTCTCGCTTGATGACTTTGCCAGGCAGTATCCCGATTCTAAAACACTTACCAATAGGTTGTCGTTTAGGCCCCAGATGCCCAAGAGCTCAACAAGCCTGCGTTATTGCACCCAAGGTTAGTAGTTTCCACGGCCATAAAGTTAGCTGTCACTTTCCTTTAAGAATTGAGCCCACAAAAAAGCCCTCTTTAAGAAAGGACTCTTCTAAAAAAGTACCTGTAAAGGAGCAGTTATAAATGAGCGCTTTACTTGAAATAAAAGATATTGCCAAATCATTTAAACTAAAGGGTCATTGGCTGCATAAGAAGACATTTAATGCCTTATCTCCCCTGTCTTTTACTATCGAAGCGAAAAAAACCTTAGCAATTGTTGGCGAAGCGGGTTCAGGAAAATCTACACTAGCTAAGGTTTTGGTCGGTGCTGAATCTCCAAGCTCTGGAGAAATTTTTTTAAATGGGCAATTATTGCAAGATAAACGATTTAAACAGCGATGCCAGCATATTCGTATGATATTTCAAGATTCTGGCACTACACTTAATCCCAGTTTGACTATTAAGAATTGTTGGATGAACCTCTAAGTATTAATACCGATTTAGACGAACCGCAACGAAAAAAACTTATTCGTACAACATTACAAAAAGTTGGCATGTTAGGCGATCATATGAACTTTTATCCTCATATGTTTTCAGGTGGCCAAAAACAACGTATATCGCTAGCAAGAGCAATTATTTTGCAACCGCAGGTGATTATACTTGATGAAGCACTTGCCTCATTAGACCCTTCATTACGTTCGCAAATGATTAACTTATTATTAGACCTTCAACAGCAAATGGGCTTGGCTTATATCCTAATATCACACAACTTGGGTATTGTCCGTCACTTCAGTGATGATGTATTAGTATTATCGCAAGGCGAAGTTGTTGAACGTGGTAATACTGCGCAAGTAATGAAAAACCCACAGCATAAAGTTACTAAGAAGTTAATGATGAGTCAAAATTTTCAACTAAAACATAAATAGATTTTAATTGAAAAATAAAAAAGCTGCCTAGGCAGCTTTTTTTTATTGTTCCAATAAAGAGATATTAGTAAGTGTTAGCAGGTGCACTAACCGCTTTACGAGTAATTTTTGCATCAACCTTTAATGAGTCTACATAACTCTTATAAGCAGACTGTGCTAATTGTGACGTTTGCTGTTTAGCAAGGTCTGGATTAGCTGGAGCACTCTCATTTAATTGCACGCCCTGTACTTCAACAAGCGCAAGGTCACCATTACTCAGAGCAACGCTTGATGCGGAAACAACACCATCAACTGGATGAGGTAAGACAAACGCAGCACGTGTTATATTTTGCGCAACATCGCTGCTGTAACGAGCTACATTCGCTTTAGTTTCAAAGCTAGCGCTTAAATCTGTTAACTGAGTTGAGATATCAGTTCCTGTTTTTAATTGTGCTAATAACTCATCAACTGTCTTCTGCGCAGTTTCTGTAGCTTTTTGTGCTATTAATAAAGTTTTGATTTGCGATTCAACTTCAGCTAACGGCTTAACATTGGCTTCTTGGAAAGTATTTAAACGTAATACTATTGCAAGGTCATCATTTACTTCAATTACGTCAGAGTTCATATTTTCTTGCAATACCATCTCTGAAAACGCGGCTTCAATAACTTTAGCTTGATCAAAAGGAGCCGTATTACCAGAGCGAGATAACCACGCTGATGTTTGCACTGCAACATCCACCTCGTTTGCCGCATCATCTAAGCTGTCTGGGTATTCAAAGCTAACTCGTGCCATATCTTGCTGTAAAGCAAAGAACTTATCTTGCGCTTGTTCATTGCTTACTTTAACTAAAAGCTCTGCTTTTAGGTCAGCAAAATTTTGTACTTCTGATGCTTTGTAATCAGTTAACTTAATAACGTGGTAACCAAAACTAGTTTCTACCAACGGAGTGATATCTCCGATATTAACTAAAGCGAGTGCTGCTGCATCAAAACTTTCTTCCATCACACCCGGCTCCAACCATTCCAGATCACCGCCATTTTCACCGCTGAAAGTATCATTTGATAGTTCACTGGCTAAGCTAGCAAAATCTTCGCCTTGCTCAAGACGAGTTAATACTGATTGTGCTTGTGCTTTCGCCGCAGATTCATCATCAGAAAACTCTATCAGTATATGAGAAACTCGACGTTGCTCATTCTGGGTAAAGCTAGCTAGGTTATCTTGGTAATATTGCTCTAGTTCTTCATCAGTAACTGTAATGTCTTTGGCAATATCAGCAACATTTAAACTAATGAAGTCTACCTTAACTTGCTCTTTGTTTTCAAAACGAACTTGATTAGCTAAATAATATGTTTTGATCTCTTCTTCGCTTACCTCTACGCCAGCTTTAAATTGTTCTGCGCCAATGGTAACAAAACGAAGATCACGTGTTTGATTTTGCAATGTTTGTTGCAATTTTTCTTGATAAGGCAAGTTAAACTCACTTGCAACTAAGGCTTGGCTTAATTGACGGCGTGTCATTTCTACACGCAAGTAATCACGAAAACTTGATGATTGGTAAAAACCCGCTTGATTAATAATGGCTAAATAGCGGTTGTTATCAAATACACCGTCAACTTGAAATTCAGGCATTTGACGAATGGTATCTTTTAAACGGTCATCTGAGACCCTAATAGCTAGTGACTCACTACTTTGATCAATCAATTTCTCGTTTATTAAATTATCAACTATTCCTTGACGGAAATTCGCCATGTAATTACTGTCGTTTGACAAGGTATCAAACATATCACCGAACTGCTGAGCCATGCGGTTACGCTGCGCTTGGTAAGCCTTATTGAAGTCCTGCTGACTAATAGCATCGCCATTAACCGTAGCCACAGAGGTATCTACCGAATTGGTATAGGTACCAACGCCTGCAACAGCAAAAGTTAGGATAATCAAACCAAGAATAATTTTGGCTGTCAGTCCTTGCGATTTTTCACGAATATCTTCTAACATTTTTATCTCTTTTTATTTATGCCTAAAATCGGCTACCTATCTAAATAATAAGCTTACTTATCTAACGTTGCTCGCGATTTTAGCAGATGCAAAGCATTGCTTGAAGCACAAGTTTCATAAATTTCAAATAAAATTACACTGGCAAAATAACTTTGGGCCATAAAAACAAAAAACCACCTAAAAAGGTGGCTTTCATTTGCTTAATAACTAAACTTTGATTAGTTATTACAAGCGTCTTTTAATGCTTTACCCGCTTTAAAAGATGGGATTTTAGCAGCAGCGATTTCAATTGTTGCACCCGTTTGAGGGTTACGGCCAGTGCGCGCAGCACGGTCACGTACAGAGAAAGTACCAAAACCAACTAAAGCTACTTGCTCGCCATCTTTTAATTCATCAGTAACAGCGCCAATAAATGAATCTAATGCACGACCTGCAGCAGCTTTAGAAATGTCTGCACCCGCAGCAATTTTCTCGATTAGTTGAGATTTATTCACAGTGTATACCCCTTCAATTGTTATTATGCAACGCTATCCTTTTTATTCATCGTATTAAAAAAAACTGGTTAGTTTGTTTCTTAAAATACTCTCAAGCGTTGAGTTTAGAAAATAATTTTTTTGCTAACCTGTTACCCTTATTATCAGCGCTGTTTCACAGTGCATAAGGGGTCTAGCGATGTAAGCGTAGATAACTTACCATAGTTTCAGCGTTTGAAAAGCAATAATTTCACTTTTTAGCAATTTTTTTAGCTTTTCGGTCGCTTTTTTTGCCTTTTTTGCTATTAATCAACAAAAAAGGCGATGAAATAAACAAATTACTTTTCAAGCTTCCATTGTTCTACAGGCTGCTCTAGCGCAAGGTTAAGCACTTCATCTATCCATTTTACCGGGTGAATAGCGAGTTCTGCTTTGACGTTTACAGGAATTTCTTCTAAATCTCGTTCATTTTCATGAGGGATAATTACCGTTTTAATTCCACCTCGATGCGCAGCTAATAACTTCTCTTTTAAACCACCGATGGCTAAGACTTCACCGCGTAATGTTATTTCACCTGTCATCGCCACATCGGCTTTAACAGGGTTACCTGTCAAGCTAGAAACTAGCGCAGTACACATACCAATGCCGGCACTAGGTCCATCTTTTGGTGTTGCCCCTTCAGGCACATGCACATGAATGTCACGCTTTTCATAAAAGTCTTCATTAATACGTAATTTTTCTGTACGACTTCGTACTACTGTCATCGCCGCTTGAATAGACTCTTGCATAACATCACCAAGTGAGCCTGTATAAGTTAACTTACCTTTTCCCGGTACAGATGCGGTTTCAATAGTTAATAACTCACCACCCACTTGTGTCCATGCTAATCCCGTAACTAAACCAATGCGATTTTCATCATCCGCTTTGCCATAATCAAAACGTTGCACCCCTAGAAACTCGCTGAGGTTATCTTGGTTTATTACAACTTTTTTCAACTTCTTATCAAGTAAAATCGACTTGACCGCTTTACGGCACAATTTAGATACTTCTCGCTCTAAACTTCGAACTCCCGCTTCACGTGTGTAATAACGAATAATACCGATAATAGCACTATCTGATATTTCAATTTCTTTAGCTTTTAAACCGTTGCGTTGAATTTGCTTATCAACTAAATGGTTACGAGCTATGTTAAGTTTTTCATCTTCGGTATACCCTGATAAACGGATAACTTCCATGCGATCAAGCAAAGGTCCTGGAATATCCATACTGTTAGATGTCGCGACAAACATCACATCAGATAAGTCATAATCAACTTCTAAATAATGATCGTTAAAACTGGTATTTTGCTCAGGGTCTAAGACTTCTAATAAAGCTGATGCAGGATCGCCACGCATGTCAGAAGCCATTTTGTCAATTTCATCAAGTAAGAATAATGGGTTTTTAACCCCTACTTTAGAAATTTTCTGTATCAACTTTCCTGGTAGAGAACCAATATAAGTACGTCGATGACCACGGATTTCAGCTTCGTCACGCACACCACCTAAAGCCATTCGTACGTACTTACGACCTGTTGATTTTGCAATAGACTGACCTAGAGAGGTTTTACCCACACCTGGAGGCCCAACTAAACAAAGGATTGGACCTTTAAGCTGACTTACGCGCTGCTGAACTGCTAAATATTCAAGGATACGCTCTTTGACCTTATCTAAGCCATAGTGGTCTTTATCAAGGACTTCCTGCGCTAGCGTCAAATTACGCTTTAACTTACTACGCTTTGTCCATGGCACATTGATCATACAATCAATATAGCTGCGCACCACGGTTGCTTCTGCCGACATTGGCGACATCATTTTTAACTTTTGTAATTCTGCTAAGGTTTTTTCTTTAGCTTCACTCGGCATTTTAGCTTCTTCAATACGCTTTGCCATTTGCTCTAACTCATCAGGCGTTTCATCACCTTCATTAAGTTCTTTTTGGATCGCTTTCATTTGCTCATTGAGGTAATACTCACGCTGGCTTTTTTCCATTTGCTTTTTAACCCGCGTTCTGATCTTTTTCTCAACTTGTAATAGATCAATCTCACCTTCCATTAAGGCCATTAAATGCTCTAAGCGAGTATCAACTTGAGTAATTTCCAGTATTTTTTGCTTATCTGTTAATTTAAGTGGCATATGAGCAGCCATGGTGTCGGCTAGTTGCTCAGCATCATCGATACCTGAAACAGAAGTAAGCACTTCCGGTGGAATTTTTTTATTTAATTTAACATAACCTTCAAACTGCGAAATAGCTGAACGCACCAATACTTCAATATCTTCACTACTGGTATCTGCTGCTGTTAAATACTCTATATCAGCACTGAAAAAACGTTCTGTTTCGACAAACTTTGTAACTTTGGCACGTTGCACACCTTCCACCAGTACTTTTACTGTGCCATCAGGCAACTTAAGCATCTGCAAGATAGTCGCAACGGTACCGGTATCGTATACATCGTCTGCACGAGGATCATCAATAGCGGCGTCCTTTTGTGCGACAAGAAAGACTTGCTTATCATGTTCCATTGCAAGATCTAGACAGCGGATTGACTTCTCACGTCCAACAAAAAGTGGAATAACCATTTGTGGATAAACGACAACATCTCTTAAAGCTAAAACGGGGATCTCAACGACAGCAGATAATTCTTTACTCATTGGCTACTCTTTTGGGGATTATGTTAATTAATATAAACAGAAAAATAAAACTATAAAATGGATATGGGGATAAAGAAAAAAGTTACAAGCGCCGAATGGTAAGAATTAACATTTAGGGCATAAAAAAAGCCTCAAGCTGTCAGTGATAAGATTACAACTTATCCTAACTAACACTTGAAGCTTTATATTCAGCTTATAATCTAAGCTTATTTACTCAGATGCCGCTTTATCTTGCTTGCTATCATAGATAACGATAGGTTTGCTTTCACCTTTAATGGTATTTTCATCAACAACTATTTTGCTGACATTTTCCATTGATGGTAATTCGTACATTGTATCAAGTAAGACAGCCTCTACAATGGAGCGCAAGCCACGCGCACCCGTTTTTCTTTCCATCGCTTTTGCAGCAATAGCATGCAGAGCATCTGTTCTAAATTCTAACTCAACCTTTTCCATATCAAATAATGCGGTAAACTGTTTTGTTAACGCATTTTTTGGTTCTTGTAAAATTTGAATTAAAGCATCTTCATCTAACTCACGTAGCGTTGCTACCACAGGTAAACGACCGATAAATTCAGGAATTAAGCCATATTTCACTAAGTCTTCAGGTTCAACTTCAGCTAAACGATCAGTTAGTGACATTTCTTGATCTTTACCGCGAACTTCTGCGCCAAAACCAATACCTGTGCCTGTTTGACAGCGTTGTTCAACAACTTTATCTAAACCAGCAAAAGCGCCACCACAAATAAATAAAATCTTAGACGTATCGACTTGTAAAAACTCTTGTTGAGGGTGTTTACGACCACCTTGTGGCGGTACAGAAGCAACAGTACCTTCAATCAGCTTTAATAATGCTTGCTGAACACCTTCACCAGAAACATCACGAGTAATTGATGGATTGTCTGACTTACGTGAAATTTTATCAATCTCATCTATATAAACGATACCACGTTGTGCTTTCTCGACATCGTAATCACATTTTTGCAATAGCTTTTGAATAATATTTTCAACATCTTCACCAACATAACCAGCTTCAGTTAATGTTGTTGCATCAGCCATAGTAAAAGGCACATCAAGTAAACGCGCTAACGTTTGTGCCAATAGTGTTTTACCACTGCCCGTTGGACCAATTAACAGAATATTACTTTTGCCTAATTCAACGCCATTGTGAGAATCACCATTACGCAGACGCTTGTAGTGATTATAAACCGCTACAGCCAATACTTTTTTCGCATGTTCTTGTCCAATAACATAATCGTCAAGACTTTCACGAATTTCAATTGGTGAAGGCAGTGCTTCTTTGCTCTCTTTTGGCGAAATTTCAGTTATTTCTTCGCGAATAATGTCATTACATAACTCAACACATTCATCGCAAATAAACACTGAAGGGCCAGCAATTAATTTACGAACTTCATGTTGGCTTTTGCCACAAAATGAACAGTAAAGTAATTTACCATTATCGCTACCCTTACTAATATCGGTCATGCCCTACCTCTAATCTATCTAAATTAAGTAATTCCATTTACTCTAAGTACACACTACTAAGTATACACTCAATTTTATTTTTCGTTGCGTTGTTCTAATATGGAGTCAACTAAACCATATTCAACCGCAGCTTGTGCACTTAAAAAATTATCTCTATCGGTATCTTGAGAAACTTGCTCTAATGAATTGCCTGTATGTTCAGCCATCAAAGTATTCAACTTCTCTTTTATGAATAAAATTTCTTTAGCATGAATCTCAAAGTCAGATGCTTGACCTTGGAAACCACCTAATGGTTGATGAATCATTACACGCGCATTAGGTAAGCAATAACGTTTACCTTTTTCACCGCCTGATAATAAAAATGCTCCCATACTAGCCGCTTGGCCAATACATACCGTACTAATGTTAGGCTTGATGAACTTCATGGTATCGTAAATAGCCATACCTGCAGTAACAGAGCCACCAGGAGAGTTTATATAAAGAAAAATATCTTTGTCAGGACTTTCTGATTCTAAGAATAATAACTGAGCGATAATCAAGTTCGCCATATGGTCTTCAACTTGACCACATAAAAAGATCACACGCTCTTTAAGTAACCTTGAATAAATATCGTACGAGCGTTCACCTTTTGAGGTTTGCTCTACAACCATAGGAACGAGAGCACTTTCTGTAATACTAGCACTTCCTTGCGGAGCATTTTGTGAAGTAAAACCAGCCGAACTTTGCGAATGAATTTGAGAACTAATATGAGAGTTAAACAAGTGTATACCTTCCCTTTACCCTTAAAAAATAAAAATGGCCTGTATGTTGCCATACAAGCCATTAAATTTAAGCGATTGCTAAGTCTATTGTCAATGTAAAACTATCTTAAATCACGATAAACTTCAGCTTTACTTAATATTACTTCGCTTCAGGGTTCATAATGTCATTGAAGCTAGCTTTTTTGTCAGTTACTTTTGCTTTTTCAACAAGAAGCTCAACTGCTTGCTCTTCTAGAGCAACATTTTGCATTTGCTGCATTAATTCTTTGTTGTTAGCATAATAATCAACGACTTCTTTTGGATCTTCGTAAGCTGATGCAGCGCTAGCGATTAATTCGTTAACTTTTTCTTCGTCAACTTTTAATTCGTTAAGCTTGATCACTTCACCTAATAACAAACCAATTTTAACACGACGTTCTGCTTGTTCAGTAAACATTTCAGCAGGAAGTTCTGGTAAGTTTTTAGGATCCATTTGTCCTTGGAAACGCTGCATTGCTTGTTGACGTAAAACGTCCACTTCTTGTGCAACTAGGGCAGATGGTAAGTCAACTTCATGAGCTGCTAATAAGCCATCAATAACTTGTGTTTTAACTTTAGCTTTAACTGCTTGTGTTAATTCACGTGCCATGTTTTTGCTTACTTCAGTACGCAATGCTTCAACACCGCCTTCTTCAATACCGAAAAGTTTTGCAAATTCCTCATCTACTTTAGGTAGTTCAGGACCTTCAGTTTTATGAACAACGATATCAAACTCAGCATCTTTACCTTTTAGGTTTTCTGCATGGTAATCTTCTGGGAAAGTTACTTGAATAGTTTTTTCTTCACCAACTTTCATGCCAGTAACTTCTTTTTCGAAACCAGGAATCATGCGACCAGCGCCTAATTCTAATTCAAAAGCTTCAGCTTTACCGCCTTCGAATTCTTCACCGTCTACACGGCCAGTGAAATCAAGAGTCAGCTTATCGCCTTTCTTAGTTTTACGTTTGTTTTCTTTCCATGTTTGATGTTGCTTTTGCAATGTAACAAACATTTCATCTAAATCGCTATCAGTCACTTCCACTTGTGGACGTTCAATAGCAATTTTTTCTAAATCTTTAAGTTCAACTTCAGGGTAAACTTCAAAAGTTGCTTCAAACTCTAAATCTTTACCGTCTTCATTGCTCTTAGCAACAAATGATGGGCGACCAGCAGGGTTGATTTTTTCAGCGATAATAGCGTCAACAAAGTTACGCTGCATGATTTCACCAGCAACTTCTTGACGAACTGATTTGCCATAACGTTTTTGAATAACTGACGGTGGCACTTTACCCGGGCGGAAGCCATTAATACGCTGTGTTTTACTAACTTGGCGAAGACGGTTTTTAACTTCTACATCCACTGTTTCGGCAGGAACAGAAATAGTCAGACGACGTTCCAAACCTTGTGTAGTCTCAACTGAAACTTGCATTTATATACCTCAAAACTTAGCGTATTACGCTTTTTATACGCATCGATTAGCACCAAAACTTGATAAATAGATATCAAATTAGCGACAAAATGATGCACTGTTACTAAAATTGTGACGCAGAATTATAGCTAGGCATATTATAAGTTGCAAGAGGAAAGTTTAGACGACAAAAAATTAGTGTAATTAAATGCAAAAATTTAAATACTAAAAGATTTTTGTTGGTTATTTTAGATGTTGAGATGTTGAGATGTTGAGATGTTGAGATGTTTACTAGAGAGATAAAGAAGTGGTCGGTGATGCAAGATTCGAACTTGCGACCCCTTGGACCCAAACCAAGTGCGCTACCAAGCTGCGCTAATCACCGACATTGCCTAAACAATAGACTTCTTATATTTTATTACAGCATGGTAACAAAACAAAAGATGGGGTGGCTAAAGGGACTTGAACCCTCGACAACCGGAATCACAATCCGGGGCTCTACCAACTGAGCTATAGCCACCATAGTTTACTATGGGTATTCTTGTTTGCCTTATTACTTTACATAAGTATATGGCACGCCCTGTAGGATTCGAACCTACGACCCACGCCTTAGAAGGGCGTTGCTCTATCCAGCTGAGCTAAGGGCGCACATTACCTACAAAAGCTTTACTCCTCTTAATAAATAACTTTAAAAAGAAAAGTGGTCGGTGATGCAAGATTCGAACTTGCGACCCCTTGGACCCAAACCAAGTGCGCTACCAAGCTGCGCTAATCACCGATTTAACCATTGATAACAAGCAGCGAACTGTCTCGTTTCAACGGGTGCGGATATTACCGAGTTGCGTTAGTGCAGTCAAACCTTTTTTTTAAATAAATATCTGTTCGGTCGTTTTTAACACAAGTCGCTCTATTGTTATTCAATAAGCTGTTATTTATAGCACTATTGCTAATCTAGGCTTATTACTTAGATAAAGCTTAGGCATTTTTCGCTTTATGTAAAGTAGAACTACTACAAGCACACAGTTTATGGCAAAATAGCGCTGTTTTTTATTTTCTACCTTTTAAGGCCTACAGAAGACTTATGACAGCAGCATTGATTGATGGCAAAGCCATTGCTAAACAACTTAGAAACAGTGTAAAAGAAAAAGTTAGTCAGCGACTTGAAGAAGGCTTAAGAGCCCCTGGGTTAGCTGTCATATTGGTGGGTTGCGATCCAGCCTCTCAAGTTTATGTTGGCTCTAAACGTAAAGCGTGTGAAGAAGTTGGTTTTATCTCTCGCTCTTATGACTTACCTAACACAACTTCAGAAGAAGAGTTACTAGCTTTAGTTAGTGAACTAAACACTGATGATGATATCGATGGTATTTTAGTGCAACTCCCTTTACCTGAAGGGTTAAATAGCGACTTAATCATAGAGCACATAAACCCAACTAAAGATGTCGATGGCTTTCATCCTTCAAATGTCGGCAAATTGGTTCTTCGCCAACCGGGTCTTAGGCCATGCACGCCTAAAGGTATTATAACGCTTATAGAAAGCACAGGGGTAAATACCAAAGGTTTAGATGCATTAGTTATTGGTGCATCAAACATAGTCGGTAGACCTATGAGCCTAGAGCTATTATTAGCAGGTTGTACGGTAACCACGACTCACCGTTTTACTAAAGATCTGGAAAATAAAGTAAGAAATGCAGATTTAATTGTTGTTGCTGTGGGGAAACCTGCTTTTATACCTGGCGAATGGGTAAAAGAAGATGCAATCGTTATCGATGTAGGTATCAATCGCCTAGATAATGGCAAGTTAGTCGGTGATGTTGATTTCGATATCGCTGAACAAAAAGCCGCTTTTATCACACCTGTGCCTGGTGGCGTTGGCCCAATGACTGTTGCTAGCTTAATTGAGAACACTTTAATTGCTTGTCAGCAAAATGATAACTAAAAATTAAGCAGCCTAATATAATAAAAAAAGGATGGACACCGCAAAATGTTCATCCTTTTTTATATAGCTCATTTAAATAAGTTTAAATTATACGCTTTACGCTTTACGCCAGGTTGTCTTACCTGCACTATCTTCTAATATAATTTTCATTTCGTTCAGTTTATCACGTGCTTCATCTGCCAGTGCCCAATTTTTATCCGCACGAGCTTGATTGCGTTGCACGATTAAAGCTTCTATGACTGCAACCTCATCATTATCGCTCTGGCCTTGTAGAAAGGCTGCAGGATCAAGTTGTAATAAACCAACCAAAGCACCTAAAGCAACTAACGTTGAGGCTAAACTACTTGCTAGTTCAGTATTATTTTCAGCTTTGGCGACATTAAGTTCTTTCGCCAATTCAAAAAACACTGCTAATGCTTGAGGAGTATTAAAGTCATCATCCATCGCTTGGCAAAATTGTTTAACTAAAGCTGAATCTTTATTTAAAGAAAAATCAGCAAGTAACTCAACATCTCTTAAAGCGGTATAAATACGTTCAACAGATGCCCTTGCTTGGGTTAGATTATCAACAGAGTAATTCAGTTGACTTCGATAATGTCCAGTAGTTAAAAAGAAACGCACTGTTTCAGCATCATATTGAGCTAGAACATCACGAATAGTAAAAAAATTGCCCAACGATTTTGACATTTTCTCTTGATCAACCTGCACCATACCAGTATGCATCCAGTAATTGACATACGGTGTATCAAGAGCACAACAGCTTTGCGCCACTTCGTTTTCATGGTGTGGGAAAGTTAAATCAGAACCGCCACCATGAATATCAAAATGATGACCTAATTCTTTGGCATTCATCGCTGAACACTCTATATGCCAACCTGGACGCCCTTCCCCCCAAGGTGAAGACCAACTTGGTTCACCGAGTTTAGCTGACTTCCATAAAACAAAATCGAGGGGATTCCTTTTACTGTTATCTACTTCAACTCGAGAGCCTGCTTGTAGTTGTTCAAGGTTTTGGCCACTTAATTTTCCATAAGCTTCATAACTGGAGACAGCAAACAATACATCTCCCTTACCGGTGTCATTACCAGTATCAGTCACATATGCATGATTTTTTGCCACTAAGGTTTCTATCATAGAAATGATTTCATCCATATGTGTGGTAACTCTTGGCTCTAAATCAGGTCTTGCCATATTTAAGGCATCAAAATCTTGGTGCATTGCAGCAATGGTACGCTCTGTTAATGCTTCAGGCGTTTCATTATTTTCTTGTGCACGCTTTATTATTTTGTCTTCCACGTCAGTAATGTTACGAACATAGTTCACTTCGTAACCTGAAAATCGCAAATAACGAGCAATATTATCAAAGCTAATATAAGTACGCCCGTGACCAATGTGGCATAAGTCATAAACTGTGCAACCACAAACATACAAGCCAACTTTACCTGCTTTAATTGGTGTAAAGGTTTCTTTTTTACGACTTAACGTGTTGTAAATTTGCAACATCTGCTTATATGACTCCTGAAGGCTAGTTTGGCTAATAATTCTTATAATGAATAAGCTGATAATTGTACCCGAACCAAAGTAAAGTATCATCACAGATAAGTGCATTTTATTAAGAAATATTACTGGAGTTACGATACAATCGCTTTTAAACACTTTATAACCCTTTAAGAGAAACTTATGATTATATTAAAAACTAACCTTGGTGAGATTAAGATTGCTTTAGATTTTGAAAACGCTCCTGAAACGGCTAAAAACTTTCAGCAGTATGTTGAAGAAGGACACTATGACGGCACTATCTTTCACCGCGTTATAAAAGGTTTTATGGCACAAGGTGGTGGTTTCGAACCAGGCCTTCAAGAAAAAAATAGCCGCGCCAGCATAAAAAATGAAGCAAACAATGGTTTAAGCAACAAGCGCGGTACGCTTGCCATGGCTCGAACTCAAGAGCCTCACTCAGCCTCTGCACAGTTTTTTATCAACTTAAATGATAATGACTTTTTAAATTTCAGCAGTGAAACAGTACAAGGTTGGGGTTATTGTGTTTTCGGCGAAGTGACAGATGGAATGGATATCGTTGATAAAATGACTCTCATAGCTACGGGTAACCTACATGGCCACGGTGATGTGCCAAAAGAAGATATTGTTATTGAATCAGCAATTGTCGAATAACTGTACTTGAACGATTTTACCAATAAAGCAGCAACCTATTTTATTGCTGATTTACATTTAAGTGAAAGCAGGCCTGATATTAGTGCCTGCTTTTTACGGTTCTTAAAAAACGATGCTATACATGCTGAAAAACTCTATATTTTAGGGGATTTGTTTGAAGCATGGATCGGTGACGATGATGATAGCGCCTATTTAAGGACTATTAGTAAAGCTTTAACAACGTTAGCTAATTATGGTACTAAAATTTATTACATTCATGGCAATCGAGATTTCTTATTAGGGAAGCGTTATGCCAAACAAGCCTCGATAATACTGCTACCTGAAGTAGATTTGATTGAGCTGTATGGGCAAGACGTCGTCATTATGCACGGTGATACTCTGTGTACTCGTGATGTAAATTATCAAGCCTTTCGAAAGAAGTCCCGTACTTGGTGGTGGCAGACGGCAATTAAAAGCTTACCGTTATTTCTTCGTAAAAAGATTGCTGCTGATTACAGGAAAAAAAGTACTGAAGCTACAGCCCTAAAATCACAAGAGATAATGGATGTTACAGCAACAGAGGTTGTTAACTGTCTTGAGCAGTATCATAGCCAGTTACTTATCCATGGTCATACTCATAGGCCTGCAGTGCATGAATTAACGGCTAATAGTAAAGCCGCCAAGCGCATTGTACTCGGAGATTGGTACGAGCAAGGCTCATGGTTGAAGGTAACAGCTACTGACATGGTACTGTTGAATCAGCCACTTGAAAAATAAACTCTTTTTTGAAAAACAATAATATGACAGGGCAGCTACTTTCATTTGATATTGCTGCCCTTGCATTTCTCATCTAATTTAAGTGATGGGCGTACCTGAATGAAATTTAAAATCTTCATCTGGTGTGCTAATTAATTCAGCTTCAACTTTACCAAAATAAGCAACTCGCTCAGCAATATCCATGTCTTCGCCTGCCACTTGTGCGGCTAAAGCAAGATAATCCTGATAATGACGTGCTTCTGAACGTAATAACGACACATAAAATTTATTTAAATCATCATCTAAGTGTGGGGCGAGTTTAGCGAATCTCTCGCAAGAGCGAGCTTCAATATAGGCACCAATAATTAATTTATCAATTAATGCATTCGGTTCAAACGTAGTAACGTGTTTCAACATTCCTTTAGCGTAACGTCCAGCCGTTATACCATCAAATGGAATACCTCTTTTGACCATAATTTCTAATACTTGGTAAAAGTGATGTAATTCTTCCTTGATCAATAACACCATTTTATCGATAAGGTTTTGGCTATAGGCTGAATTGTTTTTAGGCAATAAAGCTTTCGATAAATTATTTTTATTAGCTAAAGACTGCAAGTCACCTTTCTTACGATAAAGGAAGTCTTCGTATGGCTCAAACCACGCAAGCAATACCTTACTACTTTCCTTATCTAGAGCATATTTACGCATTAGGAACATTGCTGTTTGGCCCGCCTTTAACTCACAAGCTAGGTGATCACGTAAGATTAATGGTAGGTTTTCTGCTTTTTTAGCTTCAACAATCCATGCATCAGGTGTTCTGCACTGCAAAAAGGATAAAATAGGAGTTAAAAGTTGTTCATTTTCGTTCATATAAGTTGCTCATGGCATTCACTGATACAGCGAAACTATCCAGATAAAAATTTCGTACTATTTTAAAAGCACCTTTCTTGAGATACTAGTGAAAAATACTCTTTCTTCTATTTAGATCAACTTTAATATGACAAATTTCAATAAAAATACAGTGAGCTCAAAAGCAGCGAAAGAACTAATCCAAAATCACAACCAACTAACACACAGCGAAAACATTAAAGTTATTTCACACGTACAGCGTGAAAGTGATGACTGGATAATTAATACTCTAATGCTCGATGACATTGATGTTCCTTTTAAGTATAAACGGAAGAAGCAATACAAAAGTTTGCAAGGCCAGCGAGTTAACATTACTTATTATCCAGAGGAAGAAGTTATCGCAGGCTTTCCTATTGAAATAATGAAAATTGTTCGTATAAAAACAAGTTAAGTTAGCCGAAAAGTAATTTTTTTTATCACTTAATAGTATTAAAATCCATTTTAATAGAGCTTTATAGTTTATTTTTCAAACAAAGCTTGACGAAATATCATCCATCTCGCATAAATATAGAGTAGTAATAATAAAAAGTACTAATAGTTAACAAGCTTTCAGTAAACTTTCACTGATTAATTGCCTATAAAAGTACTTCCCTAGAACTAATGTGCGAGGATTCAAAATGATACTAAACCATATTTGGGGGCTTTATGCCCACCCAAAAGACGAATGGCAAACAATTGAAAAGCGCCATGAAAGTTTAACTTATAGTTTAATGCATATCTTAACAATATCTTTAATACCTGCTATTTGCGGCTATTACGCAGCTGCTCATATAGGTTGGACAATTGGTGTTGGTGATCCAATAAAAATAAGCAAATCAAGCGCACAAATCATGGCTGTAAGTATGTATTTTGCTTTAGTTGCCGGCGTATTTGCACTGGCATACCTTATACAGTGGATGGCAAAAACTTTTGACTCTAAACCAACTTTTGTACAAGCGTTAGAGCTTTCAGCTTATACATCGACGCCACTATTGATGGTTGGTGTGACTACTCTATTTCCTGTGCTTTGGTTTGTTGCCTTAGCTGGAGTTGTTGCAGTGGCCTATTCAGTTTATTTATTATATTCGGGGATACCAATTATGATGAACATTCCTGAAGAGAAGGGTTTTATTTATTCAAGCTCAGTAGTGACGGCAGGATTAGTTTTGCTTGTTGCGCTTATGGCATTTACTGTTATTTTATGGAGTATGGGTTTTGGCCCTGAGTATATCGCCTAAAAACCTACCTCTGATAAATTAAAAAGGGTGTTACTTTTCACAAAGTAACACCTTTTTTTTATCAGAGTAACTTAACTACTAATGCTTATTCCGCGCCTTCATTATGCATATCAATAATGGAATCGGCATTTTTATCTGACTCTTCCTTTGTTGTATTGTTACGCAGCGCATCTAATTTTTCTAAATAGGTTTGATCGATGTCATTAGTAATGTAATTGCCATCAAAAACCGAGGTATCGAACGCTTTTATCTCTGGATTCCCTAAACCTACTGCGGCAACCAAGTCATCAAGCGATTGAAAAATCAATTTATCTGCGCCAATTAAACCACAGATATCATCTAATTCTCGACCATGCGCAATTAACTCATTTGCACTAGGCATATCAATACCATAAACATTTGGGAAACGTACTTCTGGGGCAGCTGAAGCAAAGTATACTTTCTTCGCACCTGCGGCTCTAGCCATGTCAATTATTTGCTCTGATGTAGTTCCGCGAACAACAGAATCATCAACCAATAATACATTTTTTCCTTTAAACTCTGCACCAATTGCATTCAGCTTTTGACGTACTGATTTTTTACGTTGCTCTTGACCCGGCATAATAAACGTACGACCAATATAGCGGTTTTTAACAAACCCTTGTCGATAAGGTAAATCAAGCTGCTTGGCTATTTGCAAGGCAATATCGCACGAAGTTTCTGGAATTGGTACTACAACATCAATATCGATATCATCCCATTCCTTGGCGATTTTCTCACCTAACTTAGTACCCATCTCTACACGTGAAGCGTAAACTGACATTTTGTCCATCGTTGAATCTGGACGAGCAAAATAAACAAACTCAAAGATGCAAGGACTATACACAGGGTTTTCTGAACATTGCTGGCTATGAATTTGACCGTTTTCGGAAAAGAAAATTGTCTCTCCTGGCGCTACATCACGAACAAACTCAAAGTCACAAGCATCTAGTGCAACGGACTCTGAAGCCACCATGTATTCAACTCCATGCTCATTTTCACGCTTACCAAATACGAGAGGGCGAATTCCATTAGGGTCACGAAAAGCAATCATGCCATGACCAACGATTAAAGCGACTGTCGCATAGGCGCCTCTTACACGTTTATGCACATTGGCAACTGCAGTAAAAATTTCATCAGGGTTTAACGAAGTACTTTCGCTTAACTGTAACTCATGAGCCAAAATATTTAATAATATTTCTGAATCAGACGTGGTATTCACATGACGGCGAGCAACACTAAAAAGCCACTTTCTAAGTTCTTCTGCGTTAGTCAGATTACCATTATGTGCTAACGATAATCCAAATGGTGCGTTGGCGTAAAAAGGCTGCGCTTCAGAAGAACTTGAGGTACCTGCCGTTGGATAACGCACGTGGCCAATACCAATATGGCCTTGTAAACGTAACATATGGCGAGTATGAAAAACATCCTTCACTAAGCCATTCGCTTTACGTAGTCTAAAAGTATTATTATGGATAGTAACAATACCCGCTGCATCTTGTCCGCGATGCTGAAGTACAGTTAAGCCATCATATAAATATTGACAAACTGGGGTTTTACCAACAATACCAACGATACCACACATGAAATTTTCTCCGCTTAAAGCTTAACTAGTAATTAATAGTTAAGTTAAAAAACTTGATGATTGTTTAAGATACTCAAAAAACCATTCAACGACTAAGGTAAACTCAGGAATGAGTGTAGAGCTTTTCCACCACTGTGTTGTTGCGGCGCTTGTAAAAGCATCCATAAAAAACAAAACAGCACTTATAATTAATACACCGCGTAAAGCACCAAAGACGAGTCCTAAAACCCTATCAGTACCTGATAATCCTGTTTTACTTACTAACTGGCCAATAATATAATTAACCAATGCACCAAGTACTAAGGTAGTAATAAAAAGGATAGCAGCGGCAGCTGCGTTACGCAGGAATTGATCAGAAATATTAGTAAGTAAATTGGCTAAATTGGCATAGAAACTACTAGCAATAAAAAAAGCACTGATCCATACAATTAAAGATACTGCTTCTTTTACAAAACCACGCACCAGGCTAATAAGTGTTGATACACCTATTAAAGCCATAATGGCATAATCTATCCAAACCATAACTTACAATTCCCATAGAGTGAGCCCATAAATTGAGTCATTGAGTGAGCTAATTGAGTTCTCTAAATTAGAGGCGCGCATTCTATCAGAAGTACCAAAAAAATGCCTAATTATTTATTTTTACTTATTCCCTACTCGCTTTATTTGAACTTTACATTTCAATAATAAAGATTATTTATTGGGGTAAAAGCGAGCGACTTTACCTGTGGTATTTGTGAGTTTTTTTAGTGCCACTAGTTTTTTATCAAGAGATGATTTAATCAGTTCAGGCCCAACAAAAACTTTCGTCAATGTGCCCTGCTTCGTTTTGATAGGTTGCGTGAAAGCGGTATAACCATTGCTTTTTAGCTTGGTTAATAGTTGTGCAACATTTTGTTTGTGTTTAAAGCTACCCAAATGTATTACCCAAGCTTGCTTGGCGATTGCTTTTTCAGGGAGAGCTTTGACAATTTCTTCTTGCTTAGCTACGTCAACCTTATTATTTGTTGGTTTTGGCTTTTCACTGGCAGGTGTTACCTTCAATGTATCTGTATCAATTTCTGAAGAACGAAGAAATAATTCGTCTTGAGCTTTTTCATCAATAATAGGTTGTTCTGTTTTTGCAGTCAGTTTATCTTCTGGGAAGGTTTTATTGGTTAATTTACCCGAAAATACAGGAGCATTAGGTATCGCTTCGAAATCAGTTTGATGAGCCTTCTTTTCACCATCAAGCACATCAGGTAAAAAAATAATCACTACTGCGGCCACAATAATGGTGCCTACCAGGCGATTTTGAAATGGTGTAGACAAGTGATACTCCCAAATGTATTAAACTTAACGCCTCAAATTGTCCTAAAGTAGTTAGAAAAGCTTTAGTTCAATAATCCAGATAAACTACTGTTTATCTATCTAAGGCAATAACAACTGCCTAACTTCGGCAACCGTATAGAAAGAACCAAAAACAAGTATTAAATCATCAGGCTCTGCATGTTGGTTTGCTATTCTAAAGGCATCAGTAACATTGTCAAAACAATTGATCATATTTGATGAAACAGTGCTTTGCAGCGATAATATTTGCGTCATTAATTCAATAGTAGCGGCCCTTGGTACCATGAGTTGACCAAGATACCAATGTTCAACCTCATTGCTCAGCGCAGATAAACTATTACTTATATCCTTGTCACCAAGCATAGCAACCACAGCATGTACTTGTTTATACTTTGTATGTTGTTTTAATTTTTGCAAATAGTGCGCTAAATACCGGCTTGCTTGAGGGTTGTGCCCAACATCTAACATCACATCACAAGAGCCCTGTTGATGAAACAACTCTGTTCGCCCTGCAACTTTAGTTTGTGCAATAATTCTATTGACAAATTCAGTATCTAAATCAATACCTAACGAGACTAACACCATTAAAGCTGTAGCAACATTATCGCGAGGAATAAACGTAGCAATTAACTGATTTAATGGTTGGTTAGGACATTGACTTGATTGCCACGTCCATGAACTATGACTAGTCCCCTCTTCGCTTATTGTAAAATTTTGATTTCTAATATGAAGGTCAGTGGGATTGTCTGCAGACATTTTAGTAGCGTGATTAATGACTGACTGCGGAGCATTAGTATCACCAATAACAATAACTTGCTCAGAGCGCATTATGCCCGCTTTTTCAAAGCCAATAGTTTCTCTGTCATTGCCAAGAAAAGCTTGATGATCTAGATCAATAGTAGTGATTACGGCCACATCAGCATCGATGATATTGGTTGCATCTAAGCGACCACCAAGACCGACTTCAAGAATGATAAAGCTTGGCTTTACATCCATTAGTACTAGAAAGGCGGCTAATGTGGTGTATTCATAATAACTTAATGAAACTTCAGCCCTAGCTTGTTCTATTTTTTTAAAAGCCTCAATTAATGCTAGATCGCCTACATCAATCTTATTAATACGTAACCTTTCATTAAAGCGTTCAATATGAGGAGAAGAATAAACAGCAACCGACTTTTCACCATTTTGATAAAAATGATTTTGACCAAGAGCATGGTTTAATGACTCTGGTAACATATCGTCTAATAAGGCATTTTCCAAGAAAGCACAGGTTGTGCCTTTGCCATTAGTGCCGGCAACAGTAATAACCGTAGCAAAGCTTAGATCTATAGCTAAACGAGTAGCCACTTGTTTAATACGGGTTAAACCGAGGTCTATCTCAGTACTATGTAAATTTTCTAAATAATAAAGCCACTGATCTAGATTAGTAAAATCTTGATAGTGGCTTGCATTGCATTTTGACATGTAACTACTTGTTAGTAAGTAAACTAAGACAGTGGGCTAGGTTGCCCAGTAAACTTAGCTAATACACGTGCTAAGGTTACCCGCATTTCTCGGCGATCAACAATCATGTCAATAGCACCTTTCTCTAATAAAAACTCACTGCGTTGGAAACCTTCAGGCAGCTTTTCTCTTACCGTTTGCTCAATAACCCGTGGACCTGCAAAGCCGATTAACGCTTTAGGCTCAGCAACATTAATATCACCTAGCATAGCTAAACTTGCAGAAACACCACCCATTGTAGGATCAGTAAGTACTGATACATAAGGTAAACCCTTTTCGCTCATTTTTGCTAAAGCTGCACTAGTTTTTGCCATCTGCATAAGTGAAAATAATGCTTCTTGCATACGAGCCCCACCACTTGCTGAAAAACAGATAAAGGGAATATTATGTTCTAAACAGTACTCAACACCTTTAACAAAACGCGCACCAACAACTGAAGCCATAGAGCCACCTAAAAAGGAGAACTCAAAAGCAGCAGCAACAACAGGCATACCATGTAATTCACCTTTCATAACCACTAAGGCATCTTTTTCACCGGTATTTTTTCGAGCAGCACTAAGTCTATCTTTATAACGTTTAGAGTCTTTAAACTTTAAAATGTCTTGAGCTTCAAACTCTTCACCTAACTCAAGTCGATTATCACGGTCAAGAAAACTATCAATGCGTTTACGTGCACTAATACGCATATGGTGATCACATTTAGGACAAACAGAGATTTGTCTGTCGAGTTCGGCTTTATAAAGCACCGCGTTACACGATGAACATTTGCTCCAAACTCCATCTGGAATATTACGTTTTTGTGTTGATTTTGCTTTTGGGAGAATTTTTTCTATCCAGCTCATAATTTTATTTTTGCCTGTTGCAACGAAATATAAGTCGATTTATTGATGAAAACTTGTTCATCAAACATAATTTAAAAGAATGCTAATCTAAAACCGCATATTAGACCATAGTTTAGCCTATGTTTTATATAAAAAACTGGTCTGCTGTGTAAATAATTGTATCACTTTATCAATATATAGTATTTACATTGCTGATAAAAACAATGGGCCTAGAGGTTGTTTTGGTAATGAAAATTTCTCAGGGTAATCAACATCAACAAAATACAGACCTTCTGGCGGAGCAGTTACACCGGCAACACACCTATTTTTAGCGATTAAAACGTCCTTGATCCATTGAGTTGATTCTTGTGCTTGGCCGACTCGTAGTAAACTTCCGACGACATTTCTGACCATATGATGTAAAAAAGCATTCGCTTTGATATCGACAACAATATATTTACCATGTCGACTAATTCGGCAATGCTCGATAGTACGTACAGCTGAGTGTGATTGACAATGAACAGTACGAAATGAAGTAAAGTCATGTTTACCAATAAGGTGCTCAGCACCTTGTTGCATCAACTTTTCATCTAAAGGGAAGTGCCAATGGCTAATGCCATGACTTAATATTGCACTGCGCATAGGGTTATTATAAATAATATAACGATAATTTCTTGCCGTGGCACTAAAGCGCGCGTGGAAATCGTCATTTACAGCTTTGACCCAAGTAACAGCGACATCTGAAGGTAAGTGAGTGTTAACACCTAAGGTCCAAGCTATATCTTTACGCACTTTTTCCGTATCAAAATGAATAACTTGATTAGTAGCATTTACGCCAGTATCTGTACGCCCAGCACAAACTACTTCTATAGGCTCATCAGCAATTTTTGATAATGCTTGCTCAAGCTTTTCTTGCACGGTAATAACATTATTTTGTCGTTGCCAACCACAATAATTTTTACCATCGTATTCAATACCTAAAGCATAACGCATGCGAGCCTTCACTTAAACTTTAAAAAAGACGCGCATTATCTATTATTTTTCAGCATTAGGCTATGCTTCGTAGGATTTATACCACCAAATTATCTAGCAAGATTTGGGCTTCAGCTTGCTGCTCGCTGTCCCCTTCTTTTACCACTTGTTGCAAAATAACTTGAGCGTTTTCGTTGTCATCCATTTCAAGATATACCTTGGCTAAATCAAGCTTTTCAGCCATAGCATTACCTTTATCGACATCGATAGCGGCTTCACTGTCACTCATTGATGCAAACTCACCCAAACCTACATCTATATTAGTTTTTTCATAAGGTTCACTTTCATCAACCTCAGCTAAGCTATCAGATAAAAGCGAATCAACAGATAAATATTCTTTCTCTTCATCATTGCTTTCTACTAATATTTCTTGCTCATTATTGCTCTGTGAAGTGTCTTCTGCCTGCTCAACTAATTCGTCACCGATATCATCAATTGGGGTTATTTCATCATCGCTTTGATTTGATTCTTCTGCGATGTCTGCTAACAACTCGTCAAAATCAACATCATCTAACTCTTGTATTCCTTCAGCTTCGCTTGGCGTATCTTGATCAATGACAGCTTCACTTAATTCACTGCCATCAACATCACTCAGTAAATCAGCTAGAACATTTTCATCTGAAAAATCTGGCGTTCCACCTTCTTTATCTGCTAGCTCTGACTCAGCAACATCTGAAATCAAAGCATCAATGTCAAACTCTTCATCAATTTCAGCACCAACTTCAGGCTCTTCTTTAGCTACACTCTCATTGAGCATCTCACTAAAATCTGCAGTTAAAAATGGCGCAACATACTCTTGAGTAAACTGCTCAATTTTACGCTCATTCTCACTTTGATTATCTGAAATTTCTTCTTCTAAATTTTTATCAACATTATCTAGTTCCGATTTACCCGGAGCTTGTTCTTGAATGTTTTCAGCATTGGCATCGACAACTTTAGCGCTAGCATCATCACTACCTGCGTTCATTGAGTCAAGCAGAGCATCAATATCATCAGGGTCTGTCATTTCTACAGACTCTGCTGCTGGCTCTTTGGCTTTAGGAGCATCATCACTACCTGCGTTCATTGAGTCAAGCAAAGCATCAATATCATCAGGGTCTGTCATTTCTACAGACTCTGCTGCTGGCGCTTCAGTTATTTCTTCGGCTTTAGGAGCATCATCACTAGATGCATTCATTGAATCAAGCAAAGCATCAATGTCATCAGGGTCTGTCATTTCTACAGACTCTGCTGCTGGCGCTTCAGCTGTTTCTTCGGCTTTAGCAGCATCATCGCTAGGTGCATTCATTGAATCGAGCAATGCATCAATGTCATCAGGGTCTGTCATTTCTACAGACTCTGCTGCTGGCGCTTCAGCTGTTTCTTCGGCTTTAGCAGCATCATCACTAGATGTATTCATTGAATCAAGCAAAGCATCAATGTCATCTGGGTCTGTCATTTCTACAGACTCTGCTGCTGGCGCTTCAGTTGACTCTTCAGCTTTAGGGGCGTCGTCACTGTCCGTATTCATTGAATCAAGCAAAGCATCAATGTCATCAGGATCTGTCATTTCTACAGACTCTGCTGCTGGCTCTTCAGCTGTTTCTTCGGCTTTAGCAGCATCATCACTAGATGCATTCATTGAATCGAGCAATGCATCAATATCATCTGGGTCTGTCACTTCTACAGACTCTGCTGCTGAGGCTTCAGCTGTTTCTTCGGCTTTAGTAGCATCATCACTCGGTGCATTCATTGAATCAAGCAAAGCATCAATGTCATCAGGATCTGTTATTTCTGCAGGCTCAGCTGCAGGCTCTTCAGTCGTGGCTTGTTGCTCTTGTACTGTGCTTTCATCTAACACACCTCCCTGCTCTTGTATTGCTTGTTCAAGTGCGTCATCAATATTAATTTCTTCGATGCCAGTTTCATTACCGCTTGAACTTTCAATACTTTCTAATGCATCAAGTTCTGCAACGGACTCAGAATCAATTTCAGTGACTGAGTCTTCATCAACTTCAAGTTCAGAGCCAAGGTTGCTTAGTAAATCATCAAGATCATTTTGATCAAGCTCTCCGCCTGCTAACTCTTCACTTTCCGAAGACTCTTCTTCTGTTGAAAGATCTTCATCTACCGGCGACTCATCTAGACCAGAAAGTAAAGAGTCTAAATCATCTTGCCCTAATTCACCGCCATCAAGTTCATCATTATCATCATCAAGTAAGATATCTTCTAAATCATCGAGGTCATCAAGTGCGTCATCGTCGTCTTCGTCAAGATGAATAGCATCATCATCAAGTAATTGTTCATCATCATTATCTAACAAGTCTATCGACAACTCGTCATCTAGTGACAATTCATCATCAAGAGATAGCTCGGCATCAAGAGAAAGTTCGTCATTATTTTCGGCAACATTTTCTTTTTTTGCTGTAACTTGTTTTTCATTACTTAATTCATTGAAAAATACTTCATCTGACGCTTTTTGGCGGCGTTTAAATAAAAAGGCGAAGAGTGCTAACAATAAAACGGCAGGAACGGTTGCCATTAAAACAACAAACCATAAACTGGATGTAATATTTTGTTTTTCTAATTCAGCTTGTTGTTTTTCTAATAACAACTCTTGTTCTCTTGCTTCGGCTTTTGCTAACAATGCTTGCTGTAACCGGATCATATCATCCATTTGCAACTTAATTTCTTTGCCTTTAGCCACTTCATTTTGCATAACACCTAACTTGTCATTAAATGAAGAAAGGCGCTGGCGTAAAGTTTCATTCTCTTTGAGAATGGCTTGCAAGCCATCAATAGAGTCAAGCACATCATTTTGGATGGTTTCTAATCGCTTTTGCTGCGCAGTATCAATTTTCTCTAATTGCTCATTAATCTCAACTTTGACTGTTTCTAGATCTTTTTTCTTAGCATTTGGTTCAGATGATGCTTTTGTACGAGCCGATAAGGGCTGACTTTTAAGCCAAAGTTCTTGGTCACTTTCGGATTTTTGTTTAGCAGTCTCGGCATCTACTGCCATCATGTTATTAAAACTAGGTATTTTTATGTATTCACCTTCAATCAGAAGGTTCATATTATTATCGACAAATGCCTGAGGGTTAGCTTGATGCAGCGCATGCATCACTTGATAAACGCTTAAGCGGGTATCAGGACGAACTGTTAAGGCAATATTCCATAGAGTATCTTTTGGGTTTAAAGGGCCATAACGATCATAAGGGAAAACATCTGTGCTTTTAGGTCCTCTCATTCGAAGGCCACGATCTTCCGCTGCACTGACAGGGAAGTGGCTTGCTAATATGCCAATAAACACCGCCTGCCATAGGCACAGGCGTAAAAATTTTTGCATTGAGACGTCCTAATTTATGTTATGGCGATATTTAAAATTCTTATGTCCGCCAAAAATATATCACATTACTTACTTCATTTACTTTAATAGGTTGATAAGCAATGTTTATTCCAATAAGTAGTTATAATAAAGATAATAACAAATTCACTCAATAAGTCTTGTTTTTTTGACGTGAACCACTAAAAGCAAAAAACTCGTCGTTCACTATATACCTATAGTTAACGACGAGTTTTGTTATTTCTTTAACTAAGCTAAAATTAATCAGCCAAAGTTACCTGAAAAGGTTAGCTCAGATGTTCTTTTACTAATAATTCGGCTATTTGCACACTATTCGTTGCCGCGCCTTTACGAACATTGTCGGCAACAATCCACATATTGATACCGCAGTTATGACTTATGTCTTCACGAATACGACCAACAAATGTTTCATCTTTACCGCTAGCATCACCAATTTGCGTTGGAAAGTCTTCATCATTACGACAGACTTTTAAGCCAGGTGCTTGTTCAAGTAAATCTTTAACTTCTTCTGCAGAAATTGGCGAGTTAGTTTCAATATGCAATGCTTCACCGTGGCCAAAGAATACCGGTACACGTACGGCTGTAGGGTTAACTAAAAC